>Ga0209645_1000097_pt1 | contig 41870 bp, 35 predicted proteins | sample ETNvirenome_6_30_FD_184070 | JGI IMG/M metagenome (GOLD analysis project Ga0209645, IMG submission 184070) | Marine viral communities from the Pacific Ocean - ETNP_6_30 (SPAdes) (version 2) | ecosystem: Environmental > Aquatic > Marine > Oceanic | place: Pacific Ocean | collected 2013-06-19
TATGATGAGAGACTACAAGCTGAGTTTCGTGGAAAGAGAAAAAAACTGTATCACCTCCTTCGGGCTGAAGGATACGACCAAATGCCTTTGATTCGATATGAGATGTTGGAATACAATGAAATGTTCGATAACTTCCTAGCCAATGTAGTTGGTTACCCTAAACTACTAACATTGACGATGGGTTTGTTTTGTTCTCCATATGGTGCCACTTCTATTGAAGAGTATTTCGCTAATGGATTCGAAAAGTACTTTACAGAGAGTCCTGGGTATGTTAAAAGTATAAGTCCTGTCTTGTACCAGAAAGTTGTAGCAGCTCTAAATGCAAAATAAGAAAACACACATATCATACTCCGAACTAAAAGATTGGGCCCACTGCCCGCACTACCACAAGAAGAACTGGATTGAGAAGGTTGCTTCATTTGAAGGCAACGAGTATACTGCGTTTGGCACCGCTATTCACGATGTCTGTGAGAAGAAGCTTTTGCGTGAGAATATCGATGAGGCAAAGGTGTTCCAAATTGGATTCGACAAGGAGCTAGAAAAACTTGCGGAAAAAAATATCGAAGTAAATCAGAAGAATGTTGAACAAATGCGAACAGCAGGGCCCGAGGTTTTGGCTGAAGTTGAGGATGCATTGGGAGATTACTTTGGAGATTATGAGGTTTACTCCTCCGAGGAGCTTCTATACGAAGAGATTGAAAACTTTGGATATAATTTTAAAGGTTTTGTGGATGCTGTCGTTAAGGTAGGAAATAAGTATCACATTTTCGACTGGAAGACTTGCTCTTGGGGTTGGGATTCTCGTAAAAAGGCTGAAAAAATGGTTACTTACCAGCTAACCTTATACAAGCACTTCTTCTGTCAGAAACACAATCTAGATCCAAAAGATGTAGAAACTCATTTTGCTTTGCTAAAAAGAACTGCCAAGAAGAATAGAGTAGAGATATTTAGGGTAACAAGCGGCCCGAGAAAAACGGAAAACGCTCTTAAACTTTTATACCAAGCAATATACAATATCCAAAAAGGTTTCACGATTAAGAACAGACTTAATTGTCACAAGCCTTATCCTTGTTCGTTGCGCAACACTGAACACTGCAGATAGGAACTTAAATGTCAGATAAAATTAAGATTTTCACCATCAGCGACCATCCGCTGTCTCCGAGTGGTGTCGGAACACAGACAAAGTATATTATTGAAGGAATGCTTAAAACTGGTAAATACCAGTTTGTTTCTTTTGGTGGAGCTATTAGGCACCCTAATCATGATCCCCAGCACACAGAAGAGTGGGGACAGGATTGGGTTATATGGCCAGTTGATGGGTATGGAAATCAAGATATGGTCCGAGCTATGATTAGACAGCAGAAGCCAGACATCATATGGTTTATGACTGATCCTAGATTTTATGAGTGGCTGTGGGCTATGGAGAATGAAATTCGAACTCATGTTCCTATGGTATACTATCACGTGTGGGACAATTATCCATATCCTAAGTTTAATCGTAAATATTACCTTTCAAATGATCACGTTGCCTGTATTTCAAAAGTAACGCACGACATATTAGAGACTGTGGCTCCCGAAGTGGATTCTTCCTATGTCCCGCATGCTGTTGATGCTGACATATTCAAGCCGGCAACTATTGAGAACGTGAAAACCTGGAGATCCTCTAAAAATTTAGATGATAAATTTGTTTGTTTTTGGAATAGTCGGAATGCCCGAAGAAAACAATCAGGAACTTTAATTTGGTGGTTTAAGGAATTCCTTGACCGGGTGGGACACGATAATGCTTGTCTCATTATGCACACAGACATAAAAGATCAACACGGGCAAGATTTGGAGGCCATAATTCAAGAATTAGGGCTTGTAAATGGAGAAGTCTTATTTTCGAGAGAGAAGGTCAGTGCTGAGGATCTATCAATTATGTATAATATGGCAGATCTAACGGTTTGTATCTCGGATGCTGAAGGATTTGGACTATCTACATTAGAATCACTGTCTTGTGGGACACCAATATTAGTAAATATGACCGGCGGTCTTCAAGACCAAGTGACCGATGGGGAAAAATTCTTTGGAATTGGATTAGAGCCAATCTCAAAGGCCATCATCGGATCCCAGCAAGTTCCGTATATTTATGAAGATCGTCTCTCTAAGGAAGACTTTGTGAGTGCGCTAGAGGAACTATATAGCATGACACCTGAAGCCAGGAGAGAACTAGGTATGCTTGGTCGTGCCTGGACAGAAGATCGATTTTCATTTGAGAAATTTGTTCAAACGTGGGATGAACTATTCACCTCCATACACGAAGAGAAGGGCTCTTGGGAGACCCGCAAGGGCTACAATGCATACGAAGTAAAGGTATTTTAATGTTAAAAAAAGTGATTATAAAAGGACCAATTCTTTCCAGATCGGGATACGGAGAGCAGGCGCGCTTTGCTTTACGTTCTCTACGCTCAAGACCAGATCTTTTTGATGTGTATATAATCAATATCCCCTGGGGCCGAACCGGTCAGATTACAAATAATGATGAAGAGACTGATTTTATTCACGAATCGATTTTTAAAACCCAACATCACGTGAATCAAGGGGGGACATTTGATTTATCACTACAGGTGACGGTTCCAAATGAATTCGAAAAAATAGCCCCAGTTAATATTGGGTATACGGCGGGGATTGAAACAACAAAAGTTTCACCACAATGGATTGCTAAATCTAATGAATCAGTGGATAGAGTAATTGTTGTTTCAAACCACTCTAAAAAAGTTTTCGAACAGACAAAATATGATATAAAAGATCAACAGGGTAACGAGCATAAGGGCTGGGGTATTCAAGTTCCTGTACAGACAGTTAATTACCCAGTCCGTATGTTCGATCCGGAAGAGGTAAATATAGAGTTTAGAACCAGTAAAAATTTCCTTACTGTAGCTCAATGGGGGCCAAGGAAAAACTTGGATAATACCATTAAGTGGTTTGTTGAAGAGTTTGCAGATGATGAGGATGTTGGGTTAGTGGTGAAAACCAATACTGCTTCTGATTCAATTATAGACCGTGAATTTACACAGAGTCGCCTAGAAGCTCTTCTAGAGCCCTACACGAACCGTAAGTGTTCTGTATACCTAATCCACGGTGAAATGTCTCCTGGGAATCTAGCGTGGCTCTACGAGCATCCTACGATGAAAGCAATGATCAATATTGGTCACGGTGAGGGGTACGGACTTCCGCTTTTTGAAGCCGCTTATCATGGTCTACCCTTAATCACCACGACTTGGTCAGGACAGATGGATTTCATCTGTAAGCCCAACAAGAAAGGAAAAAATTATCCACGCGTAGCAAAAGTTGATTTTGACATTAAACACGTGCAACCGGAAGCTGTGTGGGATGGAGTGGTTCAAAAAGATTCCATGTGGGCTTTCGCAAAAGAGAAGTCTTATAAAAATGCTTTAAAGGATGTTTTGAATAAAGACCTTCATTGGCGAAAAGAAGCTAAAGCATTAAAAAACCATATTCACGAAAACTTTACAAGCGAAAAGTTATATCATCAATTTGCTGAATTGGTATACGGTGAGGAATTGATTGTCGTTGAAACAACCGACCTGCCAAAAATTTCAATTATCACGTCAGTGTATGATGGTGACGAGTTTATCCGTCCGTTTTTAGAGGACATTACTAGGCAAACAGTGTTTGAAGATAAATGTGAGCTTATATTAATTAATGCAAATTCTCCTGGAAATGAAGAGGATGTTATTAATGAATATATAGACAGATACCCAAATAACATTGTGTATAAGCGTTTGGATGAAGATCCAGGAATCTATGGAGTTTGGAATATGGGGGTCGAAATGGCCACTGGAGAATATATAACAAACGCTAATTTAGATGATAGAAAATCTGTTAATTCTCTTGAGAGGCATGCCGCCGAACTGCTTGTAAATAATGATGTAGATTTGGTATATGCGGATATGCTGGTGACAGAAAACCCAAATGAGACATTCGATGAGAACACTTCCCAGGGCCGACGCTATAACTTCGCTGAATTTAGTGTTGAAAATCTTAAGATGTCCAATATGCCGCACGCTTCACCGATGTGGCGTAAAAGTTATCACGAGAAGTATGGACTGTTTGATGTTAGCTATCGATCCGCGGGAGATTGGGAAATGTGGTTGAGAGGGGCAACGCAGGGTAGTAAATTTAAAAAGATCAATACATTGCTAGGTTTGTATTATTTTAACCCAAAGGGTATATCAACAAATCCGGAAAACTTTAGTTGGAAAGAAGAGGAAGAAAGAAAAGTGTACAAGAAATACAAAGATGCTACAGAGCCAGATGCTCCCGCGGTAATATTATGATACCGGTAGCGTCAGTTGTTACGCAAAAAACTATATCAGAGTTTAATTTATTAAAGTTTAGTTTTGAGCAATACCATAATTGTTACTGGTTCTTATCATGCGATAAGATTGCCTATGACACTTATCATAACATTTCGAACGTAACATGCCTTAATCTTATTAACACAGATGATTGTGATCACAACATTAATGACGAAACGAAAAAAGATAATTGGATGAAGGTTATGATGACAAAATTTGATGCTTGTTATAAATCAATTGAACAGCACGGTCAAGTTTTGTTTTTAGACTCTGATATGTTATTTGTCAACCCTTTAGAGGATGAAATAATAAATTTGTTTAATAATACAAATGTTGATGCGGCAATCTGTCAGCATATGACAAATAATTGGCAGGTAGAAGCGAAGCATGGGCTGTATAATGGCGGAATGTTTCACATAAAAAGCAAACATTTTCTTGATGCTTGGCATCAGTTATCAACCGATTACAAAAAATATGGATTCTATTTTGAACAACAGCCATTGGAGTTTGTACAAAGAAATTATATATCTCTCAATTTACCAATTAATTATAACATAGGATGGTGGAGATTTAATAATGCTAACACTAAAGGAAGGTTAAGCAAACTGCATATCAAAAACAACTCAATATGGTTTGGTAATAGACCAGCAGTAAACTTTCATGTCCATACAAGTCGGGAATTAGAATATGAAAATTTCGGTCAGTTCTTGGTAGATAAAATATGTGATTTGATTAAGACAAGTGATAATAAAAACTATACTGAACTGTTGCCTTTTATATCTGGACATAATGGATGAAGACTTATTTTTTTCATATAGGATATCAAGAGTATTTAAAAACCACGATTGAGCAAGCTTCAAAAAATAATGATGTTATTTTAATAGGCGATGAATCGAACAAACACCTTGGAAGTATTAACAATGTTCAGCATGTCCATTTAAAAGATCACTACGAAGGTGTAGAGAGATTCTTAAGCTTATATAAGCACATGCATACTGGGGGTCAAAAATTTGAAGAATGGTGTTATATACGCTGGATAGCCGTAAGAAACGTAGCTGTATCAATTAAATGCGATAATCTATTCTACGGTGATTCAGATAATTTAATATTTTCCAATTTATCAGAGGTCTATGATTCCATTGGCAAGCCTGAATTAGCTCTGGCAATACCGGAAAGGCAGCCACCCTTTAGACAGTCCGCTACCGGAGAGGTATCTTATTGGTCCATCGAAGCGCTCGATAGATTTTGCAGCTACCTAATAGATTTATACGAAGATCCATTTGAATTTAGAAAGCTAGTGGAAAAATGGAACTACCACAAAGGTAATAATTTACCGGGCGGTGTTTGTGATATGACAGCTCTGTGGCACTTCACTAGAAAAAACAAAGCTATGATTATTACTGATTTGCTACCAGACAATACAACTTTTGACCACAGCATAAACAACCCAGCAAATTATTATGATGATGAGTATAAGTTTTCTAACGGGGTTAAAGAAATAGAATTTATTAATAATGTTCCATACGGATACAACCTAAGACATGATAAGAAGGTAAGGCTTCATAATTTGCAATTTCAAGGAAATTCAAAAATTCTAATTGATAGATATAAGAGACTCTAATGCTACAGATTCTTCAAGTACAAGATTTTAAAGATGTTGGCGATCCTGTAAAAACTGAAGAAACCATCTACGAGCAACTCCTTTCCAAAAGAGAGGAAATTAACACCGATTATATATATGTCGCGATGCCAATAGCGTGGTATATAAATACCAGAGGGGTGCATTGGACGCAGAATCTTATTAATCAAATCTGTGCTAGCCATGGAAAGCAAAAATTGTTTTTCGTTTGCCAGCACATACAAGTTAAAAACTTAAATTTCAATAATCATTTAGTTTTTACACCTCACGCCACGGCTTTGGATTCATTTGTTGCTATCCCCCATTATGCATGCAGTTATGACTTGTCAATGATAAGGCCGTGGAATGAGCGGCAGTACGAATTTAGTTTTGTGGGGTCATTCAAAACACACCCAGTTCGACAACACTTACAAAATTTACTTAAAGACAGGGATGACTGTTACATTGAAGACACAGGGAATAACTGGCACTTCGAAGAGAGTCCAGAAAAACAAAAAATAAATAGAGATAATTATATTAAGATTTTGGGCAACACCAAGTACAGTCTATGCCCCCGCGGAACTGGGCCTTCTAGTATAAGAATATGGGAATCTATGGCTATGGCAGCATGTCCTGTTATAGTAAGTAATTACTTAAAGATGCCCTTACAAAATCAATTAGATACAAGAATGTGGCTGAGTATTCCGGAAAGAACAAGTCAGATAAAAAATTTGGACATAGGCTCAGGGTATGATAATCAGGAATATTGGAATTTGTTTTCTAATGATAACTTGTGGAAATCTGTGGTTTTAAATTTTGTTTGAAATGTTCAAAATACGCGTGTTATAATAGAAGAGTAAGTAAGATAACTAAAAAATGACGGAAAAACAAAAAGTCCTTATTATAGGCAACAAAGAATATAGAAATTTTAACTTTAACAGAGTTGTTGACAGTTACGATACAATTTATAGATTTAATTTTGCGTGGCCAGGAAAAAATAACGGCACAAAGTTTGGCAAGCTAGCAATGTGTAGTCATATGTATGAAAACTATGTGACTGCTTGCGTCAGCAAGGAAAAAAGTGTCGACAAATATATCCATGAGATAGAAAGAGAATTTTTGTGCGACTGGTATGATTTTTTTGAAGACAATAAGCAAAATTTTGATGAAATCTACTACGAACGCGTCGACACAAAATTGTGTAATAAAATGCTAGAAGACTATAAGAGCCCTCATAGGTTTAGAAAAATGGCTTCGTCTGGCTATTCTGTCATATTTAAAAACTTAGCCGTGGGTAATGAAGTTCACGTTATGGGATTCACCCTATGTGCCGAGGAAACTAGAAAAACGCTTGGAGAAAATGAGACGGTCGTCACATTAAAAAACGGAGGCGGCGGAAGTCACTCATTTTCAGACGAAAGAGATATCCTAGCGTGGTTACACAATAACAAAAAAATTGATGCAACTTTGTGTATGGTGGAAGATACAGAGAAGCTTAGTTTTCGTACAAACCAGTACAGTACAGAGCCCTCTGAAGCTATGCTAGAGTTGCTTAAAGCAGTAGAATAAATAGGACAAAGCCAATGAGTATGAGAATCCAAGGAAAGGTTTGGGGCAAAACCCAAGATATATTTAAAAATTCTAATTTTGAGCTTCATAGGATAGAAGCTAGGAAGGGTGGTTATTGCTCAAAACACCAACACAAACATAAGTACAATGCTTTCTATATTGAAAAGGGTAAACTAAAGATAACTATATATGAAACTGATTATGATCTAGTAGATGAAACTATTATCTCTGACGGTGAAATGACAATAGTAAAGCCCGGGGCATATCACAGATTTGAAGCTTTGGAAGACACCATATGTTATGAGATTTATTGGGTCGAACTAGATCACAGCGATATCGTTAGAATGGACGTCGGTGGCAACATTAAGTACAAATAATATAGGTGTCATACCGGCGCGTTTGCATTCCACTAGGTTTCCAAAGAAAATATTAGCTAATATAAATGGAAAACCCATGGTTGTGCAAACTGCGGAGCAGGTTTCCAAAGCTGAGAGTCTAGACAGGATAGTTATAGCCATTGATGATGCAGAGACATACGAGGCTTTAAAAGATTATGGATATAATTTAGTTATGACGTCGAAAGACCATCAGTCAGGAACGGACAGAGTCGCAGAGGTAATAAAACAAATTAATGATGTCGGTGTAGTTATCAACATCCAAGCAGACGAGCCTTTTATAGACCCTGCACTAATCGACAGACTAGTGGAAGCACACTCAGACCCATCTGTGGGCATGTCAACGCTAATCAGTACTCAACTAACTGCCGAGGACCAGAACAATGATAATATTGTTAAAGCAATTTTGGATAAACACAACTTTGCAATAGATTTTTCAAGACACGCACCGGCAAAATACAAGCATTTAGGAATATACGGATTTACAAAAGATACGTTGTTAAAGTTTGTTTCTCTCGGACAAACAGAGAACGAGAAGACACGGTCCCTTGAACAGATGCGCGCTCTTGATAATGGAATCAAAATTAAGGCCGTTCTAACTAACAAAGATTGTTTGTCGATTAATACATTAGAAGACCTTTCACATATAGGCAAGGAGAAATAATCACAATGATTCAGATTTCTAAAAAATCCTTGAAAAAAGGAATGAAAGACAATATCGAAAGGAAGCAGCCCTCTATAAACGATGTGGTTTTTTATGATGGACTGCCGCTGTTCAGTTTTATAGAACTTAATATTAATGAAATTTGCAACAGAGCTTGTGTTTTCTGTCCACGAGTGGATCCCTCGGTATATCCTAATCAAAATATTCATATGGATATTGAAGTAGCTGAGAATATAGCTGCCCAACTAGAGAAGTTAAATTTTACTGGGATTGTAAATATTAGTGGCACGGGCGAACCCTTGTTGACTAAACATATCACTGATATAGTAGCGGCGTTTGGAAAAAGAGAGATCCATGTTGAAATTGTAACTAACGGAGATGTACTTACACGTAGAAAAGGACCGGAACTGATAAAGAACTTATACGCATCAGGCCTGAAGCAGTTTGTAGTTAGTATGTATGATGGTCCGGAACAGATAGAGGAATTTACTCAATTATTTCAGAAGTGTGGCATAGATAAGAGTCTGTATTCCTTGAGAGATAGATGGTACGATGAATCAGAGGATTATGGATTGTTGTATACAAACAGAGCTGGAAATATAGGGTTCAAACACCTATCAGAAATCGCCAAGGAAAAGTTGATGAAGTCCGGACAGTCAGCCTGCTTCTATACACACTATTCAATGATGATTGATTGGAATGGGGACGCTTTACTATGTTGTCAGGACATGTATAACCGCACAATAAAATTTGGTAACGTCAAGGAAAAGTTATTAATTGACATATGGAGAGATGCCAAACTAATGGAATTTCGAAATAAACTTAAAAATGGGGAAAGATCGCTATCTCCTTGTAATAATTGCAACGCTAATGGTCAAGTTTTTGGAAAAAACCACGTTAAACAGTGGTAGGTAAGATAAGTGGAAATAAAAAATGAATCATGTATTTAAGCCTGTAGGAGATAAAATAGAATTTGTTGGCGATTTTGAGTCGCTCTACAAATCGGAAGATGATCCCTGGGGGCAATCTGGACAGACAGGCAAGATGGGTTTATACTACAGCCACAGCAGGAGAAGACTGTGCGCGCAACTAAAAAAAATTAATCCTGGCACTTTGCTGGAAATAGGTTCTGGGCTTGGCTACAAACTTAATATTATTCAAAAACATTTTCCCAATTGTAGTGCAGTAGGCATAGACATCAGTCAGACTGCTACAGAGAGAGCCGCAAAGTTGTTTCCTCACTTAAACTTTATAGTGGGTGACATCAAAAACCCGAATTTTAATTATTTTAATTTAGAAGAAGAGTACGATGTAGTCATTCTAAGTCAGTTACTATGGTACGTATTGGAAGATCTACCACAGGTATTTGAAAATTGTTTATCGGTCCTTAGTGCTAACGGCAAACTAGTAATCTGTCAAGCATTCTTAAAGACCCCTCAAAAGTATGGAAAAAATATTTGTGATGGGTTTGAAGGATTATTACAAGTTTTAAAAAATAGCAAACTTAATGTAGAATATTTTCATTTAGATGACAGTGATTCTTTCATCCATAATGATGGCATTGTTATTCTTAGCCGCAAATAGTAAAGTAAAAATGGAGAAAATAAGTGAAAAAATGTCGTTTATGTAAAAATACAAAGTTGGTGGAGTATCATAAATTTGATGCGTGCGATATGCTGTATAAATGCAGTGCGTGTGGATTCGTGCAAATGATGGTACCAGAAGAAGACCAACTAGACGGTGTAGCTGCCTCAGAATCCATTTCTCAAGATGTCGACAGAGATACATCACCAGAAGATATGAAAATAAATGAAGAAATAGGCTTTGTCGGGGCTATGTCTAGGATGAGTCACGTTCTACGGCAAGATTCAGCCCGTATAAACAGAACGGTAGGAAAGTTACTTAACGAGTCTGTCGAACCGTCTCCAAAGTTTATCGATATAGGGTCAGGCTATGGCTTTCACTCTTTTAATCTCAAAAAAGAGTATCCTAATTTAGATGTACATTTGCTAGAGATAAGTGGAGAAAGAATAGATTCTGGTATTAAAGAATTCAAACCTAACATAGATGAGTTTACTTTTCATCACAACATATTAGATGATAATTTTGCTTGTGAACATTTTGAGAAGTTTGACATAAGTTTTACTTTTCACGTTTTGGAACATGTTTATGATATAAAGAATTTTATTAAAAATATGTTTGCCATAACAAAAAAAGGCGGAACTATGATTCTGGAAGTCCCAAATGAAGATGATGAGTTATGTTTATTGTCTCCTAATTATAGAGAGATAATTCACTTCCCTGCACACGTCTCGTGTTTTACAAAAGATACCTTATCTAGACTTGTAAAAGAGTCAGGAATTTACGATAAAGTAGATATGAGCTTTGTGCCGATTCAAAGGTATGGATTTTTTAATTATATTGATTGGCTAAGGCACAATGAAAAAAGAAAGGTTTTAAGTGATGACTACATCCCAAGAGAAAACCCCAGCTGGATTGAGAAAAAATGGTTAGAGACAAAAGAAAAAAACTATACTACAGATTCAATTGTAATGGTGTTAAAGAAAAATGATAATTAAACAAGCAGATAAATGTTACGTAGAGACTGTCGATGGTATTAGATTGATTGATACCACTATGGGCTCCGGAGCACAGATAATAGGTCACAACAATAAATTGATTAAAAAAATTGGTGAGCAGATTACCAAGGGAACCATCTACACAATCCCCAACTGTCATACAGATAATGTTAATTCATATTTAAAGGAGCATATTAATCCTGATCTTCACGGAGAATACATATTTTGTAACTCAGGCACCGAAGCAAATATGCGGGCTATAAGATTAGCTCGTGCCTATACTGGCAAAAGCTTAATTGGAAGGTTCCACGGAGGTTGGCACGGTGGTCTTGATGGGTTCTTGGAGGAGCACCCGAGCAACAAGGGGGTTCCAAAGGAGGTAAACGATCTTTTCAAGGTGCTGCCATATAACGACGAAAAATGCTTTGAGATGATAACCAGTAACATGGCTGCAGTTATAGTAGAGCCCGTACAAGGATCAAATCCTAGATCTGATGTGCAAGAATTTTTACATAAATTAAGATCTCGCTGCTCGGAAGTGGGGGTTCTATTAATATTTGATGAAGTTATGACCGGATTCAGGCTGTCTGCTAAGGGCGGCGCCGGACTTTTTAACGTTCGTCCTGATATCGTAACTTATGGAAAAGTCCTAGGTGGTGGCTTTCCAATTGGGGCTGTTGGCGCCACATCAAAAATAATGAAAACAAAGAATGTTTTTTATGGTGGAACATTTTCGGCAAACCCGTTAAGTATGTACGCGGCCAGTTTAATACTAGAAACCATTGTTGGTGAGGAGCATATCCAGTATGCCAAATTGCAAAGCGCTGGCGAGATGTTTAGGGATGAACTAAATAATTTCTTTATTTCTGAAAGCGTTAAGATGAGAGCAATAGGCTGCGGCCCCCTTAGTCGAATCATATTCACTGATAAATTTATTAAAAATAGGAAAGATAGAGATGAATTTGAACCGCCAAGGGCCCAAGAAGAATTCTCTGACAGATTGAAGCAGGCGGGAGTTTTTGTAAATGGAAATGGTCTGTATCATTTCTCCATGAGTCACACACCTGATGTTGTTCAGGAATTGATATGCAAAATTAAAGAAACTTGTTTAGCTAATGAAGGTATTTAAGCAAAAACAATACGTTGAGGATGTATACAGATACGCGAATCTGCAACAAGAAGATATTATCTTGTATATGGGCGGCCGCATTGACGATAATAATCTATACCCAAAAGGGTACACGGAATTTCTAAATGCAAAAATACAAGATCTAAAGCCAACCAAGATAATCTGCCACAATCACTGGTATGCTAAAAAATACTATCAGAGTGGAATCTTATCTAATGATACAAAAATAGACATTATTTTTACGTACTACAACTATGCCACTAGCGGCAAGATTCAAGCGATTAATCCCGATGACTATAGAGATAATCGTGAATGGATGAAGATCCTCACAGAGAAAAATGGTAACATTGTGTACGGAATGTATATTTCAGAAGGGAATAAGCCCTCCAAAGTGGATATTGATGACTCGTGGTTTGCAAATAACTATAATATAGATAATGTTAAATATTTTACCTTCAATAGAGGGTACACCCCACACGGCCTCGGAGCTGCGAATTTGGGACACGGCTCTCACACAAGAAATGCTAGTGACGGATTTGGATGCTTGAGAGACCTAGTAATGTCGGGCTATAAGAACATAAACATAATTGGATTCTCAGCGTTTGGATCAAACGAAAGTATGGATTATCATAGTTTGTATAAGTGTGGAGGAGATAAAAGATTCCTAAATAAAAAGCTTTTTGATCTGAAAACATCGGAAGATCTAAAAGCAGAGTCAGATATAATGAAATATTGGGTTAAAACTAAAACAATAAATAACCTAGAAGATCACGACGAGTTGATTTCACATATTTATCGCGTAAATAAAAAGGATAACAAATAAAATGCAACAAATAGCAAAACATTTTTTTGATAGGGTGCGAGATGCAAAAGTACAAGATTATCCATTTGAGCACCTAGTGATAGATAATTTATTGCCCGATAGCTTTTATAAAAATCTCGCTGCACAGATAGCGTCTGAGGATTTTCATAACAACTATCAAAGGGGAGCCTACGGTAACATTGAACGTTACGCTGTAGATTTGACAGATTATGGCGCCTTCCGCGGTTCGTCGTCCCCGGTCTCTGCTACCAAACTTCATCCATTTAATTACAATAGACTATTAGAGAGAAACCAGATATATATTGATGCTTTTGTTAAAATGCTTCTAGACAATCACGGTGATTTCTACTCTCTGTTGTCCTCTAGGTTGCCAACCGAAAGAGCCCAGGATAATTATTTTTTTCATATAAATATGACTAAAGATAGTGTAGGCTATGAAATAGGTGCGCACTGTGATGACGAGCAGAACATATTTACAATTTTATTTTACACCCCGGAGACGGAGGAGAATAAGGAATTTGGGCTGCATGTCTGCAAAGAAAGAGTAGACTTCATGCCAAACAGGATGGTGATATTTGCTCCCTCTAAGCCAAACACTCGCCGTCCTGCGACGTGGCACGAGGTGAAGCGCTTGTCAAGTAACCTTGTGGGAACCAGAAATTCATTTCAGATGTTTTTCTGCAAAAAGGTCTGATAGGGTGCAGCCTAAAGAAATTGGTCAAAATAATCATGTTAGATACTAAATTTATAATTGCTGGACCGTGTGTGCTGGAATCGAAGGCGTTATGTCTGGAGGTGGCAAAATTTTGCAAGTCCATTTGTGATGAATATGGTTTTACATATGTTTTTAAGGCTTCCTTTGATAAGGCAAATAGAACTTCTATTACTTCTTTTAGAGGCCCCGGACTTGAGAAGTCAATTGAAACGTTCATAGAGCTTAGAAAATATGTCGACCTAATAACAACCGACATACACGAACCACATCAGGCAGAAAAAATTGCACCGTATGTTGATGTATTACAGATACCAGCCTTTCTCTGTAGGCAAACAGATCTTTTAACTGCGGCAGGTAAAACAGGAAAAATTATTAATATTAAGAAAGCTCAATTCTTATCCGCGGACAAGATGAAACACGCGATTGAAAAAGTGTACAGCACCGGTAATAGAAATGTGATGCTAACCGAGCGAGGCTCAATGATGGGCATGAATGATTTGGTGGTTGATTTTAGAAATATACATATATTGAAGCAGTTTGGGTGTCCAGTGGTAATGGATGTGACCCACGCGTGCCAATCATATAAGCAAACTAATGGCGTAACGGGTGGAAATAGGCTGTATGGACCCCTGTTTGCACAGTGTGCTAAAGTATTCGGCGCTGATGGAACTTTCGCTGAAGTCCACCCGGATCCTGATTCCGCATTAAGTGATTCAGCGAATACTATGAACTTTAATATGTTTGAAGATATGGTAAAATCGTTAGCATAGAAGTTGAGTCAGTAATGAGTGAAGATACAAAAATTTATGATGTTGGTTCCCCATACCAATTAGCGGAAAAGGTATTAAACTTTTTTATGTCCTTGGATCTTAGGGGCGGCTTTTTCCTAGAGGCCGGAGCCAGTAATGGTTTTTGGCAAAGTAATACATACTATCTAGAAAAGGCACTAGGGTGGAGTGGAATCTTGGTAGAGCCAAACAAGCAAATGTTTGAAATTTGCAAAAACAACCGAAATAGTGAAAAGAATTATTTTTATAATTGTGCTCTAGTATCAAGCGCTTATTCGGATGACACAATAAGTGGCTACTTCAATGAAAAAGACTATGAAAATATTATGATGGCTCAGGTAAGAGGGATTGAGCAGCCAGACGAAAGAAAGAGGCGCTGGTTAGGAAAACAGCCTGTATATGTTCCAGCTAAGACACTTAACAGTATCATGGAAGAGGTTGACCAGAAAATTGATTTTTTGTCTTTAGATGTGGAAGGTTATGAGTTAGAAGTCCTGGACGGTGCAAAAATCGAAACCCATAGACCAAGATTCGTGTGTGTGGAAGTGTGGCCATTTCTTAATCATCGAGAAGAAGTTGAAAATTATTTCACCGAAAGAGGTTATGTAATAAATCAGTTTCTTAGCGAAAGAGACATACTATTTGAAGACAAGGAAGAAGAATGATTTATTACGTTGATATAGATGAAACAATTTGTGAGTACGAGGGAGTAAGGGAGTACCCCCTTGCTAAGCCAATTAAAGATAATATTGAAAAGATAAATAAATTGTACGATGATGGACATACAATTGTTTATTGGACCGCGAGAGGAACTGTCACAGGACTTGATTGGGAAGAGTTAACAGGTAAACAATTGAGAGAGTGGGGCGCTAAGCATCACGAATATAGACTTGGTAAGCCTGCTTATGATGTATTTATTTGTGATAAAGCATTTAATACTTCTAATTTTTTTAAACAAGATGGTTGAAAAGTTAATAGTTACTGGCGGTTCTGGCATGGTTGGAACTGCTTTCAAGCACGTATTCCCGCAGGCTGAATATCCCGATCGCCATGAGTTGTGGAATATGATGACCACTGCCGTAACAAACAATAACGATGTATTTGCCGGAAAAAATATTATCCATTTGGCAGCGAAAGTTGGCGGTGTGAAAATTAATACGGAAAAGGTAGCGGACTTCTATATGGCCAACTCTGTCTTAAACCAAACTCTACTAAGTGCCTGCTCGCTGACAAAAGCTAATAAAGTTATTTCCCTGCTGTCAACGTGTGTATATCCGGATGCGCCATATATTACGTACCCTTTAACAGAGAATCAACTACACTTAGGGCCGCCCCATGAGTCTAATTTTGGCTATGCCTACGCTAAAAGAATGGTTGATGTTATGTCCAGGTCTTATCGACAGCAATATGGGTGCAACTTTATTACAGCGATTCCTAATAATCTTTATGGTGAAAACGACAATTTTGATCTAGAGAATAGCCATGTTGTTCCTGCAATCATAAGAAAAGTTTGGGAAGCAAAAATCAACAATAGCCCTTCTATAGAGTGCTGGGGAGACGGCTCTCCATTGAGGGAGTTTACATATTCACAGGATATCGCACATATACTGCTATTTTTAATGGATAATTACGATGAACCAGAGCCAATAAATATTGGAAATACAGAGGAATATTCTATTAGAGAGGTAGTAGAGACAATCTGCAGTATTTTAGAGTACAAAGGTGATGTGGTATGGAATACAGATAAGCCCTCTGGACAACATAGAAAACCATCCTCCAATAAAAGACTGCTAGATTTGGGATGGAAAAACGAATGGTACACTCCTTTGCGAAAAGGATTAAAAAAGATGTGCGAGTGGTTTATAATAAATTACCCAAACGTTAGGGGGGTCTCTTGAAAACAGCAATAATAACGGGTGTTACCGGGCAAGATGGATCGTATCTGTCTGAACTACTGTTGTCCAAAGGGTATAAAGTAGTGGGACTAAAGAGAAGAACATCCCTAATAAATACAGATAGGGTAGATATGTTTTATGATGATCCTAATTTCATTCTAGAATATTGGGATTTGAACGATGTGGGCTCTCTGTACCGTCTGCTTAATCAACATAAGCCAGATGAAATCTACAATCTTGCCGCCCAATCTCACGTCCGTGTGTCGTTTGATATACCTGAACACACTGTCGATGGTGTGGCTTTAGGAACCTTAAGAATCTTAGAGGCTATCAGAAATATCAATAGAGACATAAAGTTTTATCAGGCTTCTTCATCTGAGATGTACGGCGATGCACCGTGCCCCAAAACTGGTTATACTGAAAAGAGCAGGATGACTCCCGCCTCGCCATATGCTTGTGCTAAGTTGTTTTCTCACAATTTGGTTAGAAACTATCGGGAATCCTATGGATTACACGCATCGAGTGGAATTCTGTTTAATCACGAGTCACCACGAAGAGGGGAAACTTTCGTGACCAGAAAAATAACTCAGGCAGCTGCAAGAATTAAGTTAGGGCTGCAAGATAAGTTATATCTTGGTAATTTGAATGCCAAAAGGGATTGGGGATTTGCAGGAGACTATGTGGAGGCGATGTGGTTGATGCTACAGGCAGACGACGCTGATGATTATGTTATTGCTACAGGCAGAACAAATACAGTAGAAGAGTTTTTACGTCATGTTTTTGATTACGCTGAATTGGGCGACTACAACCAGTATGTTGAAATTAATCCTAAATATTTGCGACCTCATGAGGTGCCTTACCTTCTTGGAAATTCAACAAAGGCAAAGAATCAATTAGGATGGCAGCCCCGGGTATCGTTTGAAAATTTGGCACAGACAATGTATGAAGCTGATTTAAAGGAGGCACTAAGAAATGTCTAGATGTTTAGTTACTGGCCATAAGGGTTATATAGGCTCAAAGGTATACGCTCGTCTTTTAGAGGAAGGACATGAAGTGATGGGGATTGATTATAAAGATGATCCATCACAAGACGTTTCACTCGTTCTTAAGGAAGATCCAGAAGGTCAGTTTAATTCAGAATACTATGATTTTAAGCCAGAGTACATTTTTCATCTAGCTTGTATCCCGCGTGTGGAATATTCAGTTGAATATCCTGTTGCAACTATGTTGAATAATGTTATCCAAACTTCGCACGTATTAAATTTTGCGCGGAAAGTTGGAACTAAGCGCGTTATATACTCTGGCTCGTCCTCTGTGGTGGGAAATGGAGACGGACCAGAGAGTCCGTATGGATTACAAAAACTAATCTCTGAGATGGAGTGCGAGCTGTATTCGAAGCTATACGGCGTCGACACTGTAACTCTAAGGTATTTTAATGTATATTCTCCATGTCAGAAAGCAAACGACGCGTATGCGACCGCTATAGCTAATTGGATGCACTTCATTAAGACTGGACGATCTCCGTTTATTACAGGAGACGGCAACCAACGGAGAGATATGGCTCACATAGAAGATATAGTCTCTGCTAATATGTTTGCAATGAAGTATACAGGCGATTTTATGGGTCGCTATTATGATGTTGGTACCGGCAATAACATATCTTTAAATGAGGTTAAGGATATAGTTTTAGAGTACCACCCTTATGTGGAATTTGAGTATCGGCCCCCAAGATCAGGAGACGTTTTGGAGACCAAAGCAGATATTACCCCATTATTAACGATGGGGTGGTCTCCGTCTGTTCCCATACGGGATGGAATAAAGGAATGTTTTAATTTTAAATTACAAGGAGAATAAGATGAGACTATCAAACCAAGCTGTGGGAGCCCTGATGATGGCTCTACAAAGATCATTAATGGAACAATCCGACATCGTTCCGGTATTGCAGGATATGGATTTTCAGGTGAACCCCGAGGATTCATCACACTCAGAGTTGGTTGTAACTAATCCACCAACAATTAATTTTGACAATGTCGAACTAAACAAGGAAGGATAATAAAATGTTTAAGAAGACTACTACAAACCCTACAAACCCGCGCTATGTAACGGAGAGGCAGGCCAGGGAGCTAGCAGACGAACTTGTTCGAACCGCTCTCAGAGAGCAAGCCAGAGATCTAGAAAAGCATCTTATGGATATTGATAAGCGCTTAAGGGAACTTGAAAAGCGCAGCTGATGCCACGATATCAATATCACTGCACAGCATGTGAAGAAATCTCAACTATATACCACCCTTCATCCGAGACGCAATCGGTTTGTCCAAAGTGTGATTCCGGATCCACTCTAGTAAAGCTCTTAACAACATTTACTACGAGGAAAAAGGGAACAAAATCTAATAAGGTTGGTCAAGTTACAGAGCAATTTATAGAAGATTCGCGTCAAGAGCTGGAAGAGCAAAAAGAGCAACTAAATAAAAATAAATAATGTTCATTTATATTGTATTAATCATATCCCTTGTAATAAACGCACTTTTGGGTTGGTATATATCCAGGATGTTACAGAAGTTTATATTTATTTCGGACAATATGTCTGATCTGTTTTTGACCACAAAGGCATTTCAGGTATTTGTTAAAGATATGTATAGTATGGATTCTTTCCATGGGGAGCCAATAATACAAGAATTAGTATTAAGAATAAGTGAGGTTAATGATGAAATCTCAAACTTTAGAGAAATATTTGAATACACTATAGATGATGAATTAGAACAAGAACTTGAGGAAGCATTAAATGCCGAGGAAGAAGAGCAAGAAAAATCATTACTTTACGCAGGTACACGAAGACGCAATAGTTAAATATGCCCTGACAAACGACAGGGAATTGCGATCTAAGTTGTACGAAGAGTACATACAGCCTGCGTTTGACGATATGGTAGATAAAATAATTTACACTTATCGTTTTACCACACTACCAAACATTGATTATCTGAGAGCAGATTGTAAAGTTTGGCTAACCACTATTTTAAACAAATACGATCCCAATAAAGGCTCAAAAGCTTTTTCGTATTTTTCAGTTGTAACGAAGAACTGGTTTATTCATAAAGTCAAGAGAACTAAGAAAAGACTTCAAACCGAAGTTTTTATGGAAGATGTTCTTAATGAAGCGGACGAAAACCTTGTATCAGATGAACCAAGCTACTACGACAAAAGATCAGAGATGGAATTTTGGATGTCCCTTAATAATGAGATAGACACCTGGGATTCGTTTATGATTAAAGAAAATGAGAAAAAGGTTCTTATGGCCGTCCGCATTCTTTTGGACTCCGCTGAACAAATAGAAATTTTTAATAAAAAAGCTATTTACTTATATCTTCGCGAACTTACGGGACTAAACACCAAGCAGGTTGTCAACAATCTTAATAAGCTTCGAAAAAGATACAGGACGTTTAAGACAAAATGGGAAAACAGCGAGATCTAAGCTTAGAACATTACATCGAAGAAACCACGACAAACATTAAAGAAGATCGTGCGATGGCCAAGTCCTTGCTGATGGACGTAATGGCTGATATGAAAGCCTCTCCCGCCGATAGAAGAGAGATGGGTCCGATCGCGGCCAAGTATGTAGAAAACCTTCAAAGATCCAACGAGCAGATGGTGAAGCTCGCTGCCATCTTGCAGCGTCAAAAGACCGGACAGGTCGGGCTTACAGACGACGACAAAGAACAGCTATTTGATTTGCTAAATGAGGGTAAGCAAGAATGACAATTAATTATGAAGATATCCTCGACTTGTATGGAACTTTAAATGACTTGGGAGTCCCTGATGGATTGTCAGGCGACCGAAGAACATTATCAACGACAGACGCTATTTCATCTGTTTTGGAAAACGCCTTTACTCCGGATGTTTTGGATGGTAAAGGTTTGTTCAGTGGGATTGTTATGGCGACCCTTCCAACTACAAAGCCTACATTCTTATCATTCAAAGATAATATAAATTATATAAATTCTATAGCACAAAATCCTACGGGAGAGTTACAGGATCTTCACTTTATCTATAAGGTGTATATTCCTGAGATTGACCCAAGAGAAATTATTCTAAATACCAGTAGAAAGAAAGCTTGTGAGGGACTAAGTTTATCACAAAGAATTACTACTTTACCAACTGCTGTGATCGGATCTGGTTTTTCAGAAGATAAATCACAACAAGCTATAGTGCCGGGAACTTTGGTGGATATACGATTCAATGATGCAAAAAGATTTTTGCGTCCGATGATCGTTGGAGTAAGTGGAAAAGTTTTTGATGTTGATTACACACAAGAAGATATAGGTGTTACGTTTGCCAACGGCATCCCAGTTCAGGTTGTCGACACATCTGGTACTCGTGTTTCAAGTAACGCTAAATCGTTTTTCTACGACCTCCGTAACTCATCTTATCTTGATGGGTACTCGGATATATTTCTAATGGGCTTGACTGCAAATGCGCAAAGAGAATCCGCATTTAATGCCGCGGCAAACGGTGATAAAAGAGCAAACACGCGGGACCCTGATTCTTTGGCGATTAACGTAGGAGGGACTTATTATTGCTCTTTTGGTTTATGGCAATTGAATGTGTGCGGTACCGGCGGCGGGGGACAAAGGTTTGCTAAATATCATGATATTGATTTAAAAGACTCAGCTAAATTATATTCAGCGATAACGGACAAAGAAAAGCAGTATGATTTTATAGCTAACGACACTGTTATTAAAAAATTATATAAGGACAATGAAGGACTGGTTAAAAACGCCGGCGAATGGGCTGCCTTAATAGCGGTTAAGTTTGAGAGATGCACACAATGCAAGCCGCTATACGACAAGAGTGGAAAATATAAATCAACTTTAGCAAGAGTTAAGATTGCGAATGGCCTAGAGGAAGAGTTGGGGACGACCGTACCTGAACAGAACTATACCCCTGCTACGCCTCCCGTGAGCAGCACCCCGTCAGAGGTGTCCGACCCCGACGAGGATCTTTTCACTCCTGCAACCGACCCAAATGCTACCAGCGAGAACGAGGTCAATTGGGCAGACTACGAGCCCGTAGAGTAAGAATAGAGATAAACTATGACTAGACGAAGAAAATCATATTCAGCGATTAACTCTAACCCTGATGACGCACAACTAAAAGAAGAGCTTGATAATGCTACTCCTGCTGGAAAAGCCGATATTCACGGTGTTGCATCGCAAGAAACTAAAAATAGGGATGTTCCTTCACTTATCGTCGCACCAAATGAGAAGGTTGTCAAAAAAGGCAACGCGTCCATAAGGTTCGGCAAAGATAGACCAGCAGATCTTTATTCTGGCAGAGGGGGCAAAGGTAATAGTCACTGCGCCGCAGTTGACATAGTAGCAGGACATCAAGGTTTTCTTGCTGCTGACAGGGGCCCCCGAGGTAAAAAGCTTTATGTTCATCCAGATTTTAAAATGGATGCAGCGCGCATCTATGTGAGCCAAAAGTCAGACATTGATGACTACTTGAATATAAATAGAAAAAACCTGAAGGGCTCAACAAATTCAGTTTTTATGAAATCAACTGTTGCTTTAAAGGCAGATACAGTAAGGATCGTGGCAAGAGAGAACATTCGACTTGTTACAAGAACGGATGACCTCAATTCGCAGGGCGGAAAATTATCAAACGCTGACAAGAGTGGGTATGGTATAGATCTCATTGCTATGAATGATCCAGAAGACTTACAGCCTCTAGTAAAGGGCGATAGTTTAGTTGAATGTCTTGAGGCAATTTTGGAAGTCATACAAAGCGTTGGCCTGATACTTGATAACTTTATGGAGTATCAGAATAAGTTCAATAGAACTGTGCAGAATCACACTCACATGTCTCCTTTTTATGGAACTGAAACTGCAGTTGATTTTAAAAACTTGTTGCTAGCCGGCGTTGAAATGGCGATCAATAGCACTCTCAACTGTCAGGTCCCAATGATTAAAGACTTACCATTCCAATCCACCGCGGTCGTAAATGATTACCTTGCCGGCTCTGGCGCCCCAGGTGAAAAATATATCTTAAGTTTGTATAACAGGACTAACTAACAATGGCAATTCCTCCAATAGCACAAATATCTCTGGATTCTAGTATTAATAGAGCGGTCCCAGGCATTCCGTTTGTACACAAAATTAACTTTTCTCCATACTATTATGTAAAAGTATTTATTCCGCGAACAGTTCGTCTTGAAGAGGAGCCTTTGCAGGCTGAATATGAGCGTCTTGCAACAAACTATTTTTTGGAACACTATTTTCCTGAATATTACCCTTTAATTGTTGACATAGACAATTCTGATTACTCTGAGTACAGGGCAGATTTTGAATCCTTAAAGGAAACAATTGAGAATTCTATTAGCTTCTATAGAAAACAACCATTAAGACCAAGAGTTAGAGTTTATAAATTAACTTTAGGTTCTGGGTCTGACAGGGTTACTCCGTATGATATACGTGCTGAGTATGAAGCAGAGGAGAAACTTCCAGATTTTGAGGACGCGTTAGAGTTCTTTAACAACGAAAGAGACGTTGGAGAGATAGACGCCTCGGTTAGTTTTCAGTTTACAAATTATCCAAGTGAAATGGACAAGCTTGGAGGGTTTATAAGTGAATTTACCCAAGCCATAGCAGGGTTTCAGACCATAGGCACTGTTCCGCCTTCTTTAGCTGGAGACGGTTTAGGGCCATCAACAAAACTAATAATCAACACACTTCTAGATGTGGTATACGAAAGTGTGGATTTAAAGACTAACCAAAGTGAATTTTTTGATACCGACTACGTTAGGGTATTCTTTGACGACAAGGGAGTGGATCGTCAGAGAATTGTAAGAATTGAATACTTTATTTTAAACGTAACCCGATCTGAGACCATGGTCGGAAAAATTGGATTTATAACAAACTCTAAATACAATCCGGTTTTCAAAGATGTTTTGGCTCTGAACACAATAAGAAACTATCGTGAGTTAATTGACAACGCTGAAAGATCTTCAAATTTGGGACAACAATTTCCTTTGTTTAGCACCACCGACGCGTCCGGACTCCGCACGGTTGGAGCCTTTGAATTATTAGGATCTGGCTCCATCCCCGGTCTTGGAACTCCGCTAATGGGAAACATCCCCGGATCCCTAACACCAGGAAACAATATTTTTGGAAATAGGTCTACAGACGATCTTATTGATATTGGTGACGTAAGCCAACTACAAAAAACTTTTTCTTCAATTTTAACAAAAGACGAATTGCAACAAGAGCTGGAACAAGCTGAGGACGAAGCTACAAAGAAAAGGGTCCTGCAGTCCGAAAAAGCCAAAAAATTAAATGCAGGAATACAAATATTAGATAATGTTGATGCAGTTTTGAATTTCAATATTCCATTAGGACCAAACGATTCAAAGGCTGCAAAAGCAGTAAATCACGTTCTAAACCAGTTTGGCCTCCAGGCGTTAGTAAAAGAGGCTATTGTATGTCTCACGCTAGGACTCGGAGCAACGGCTTCAAGGATTACACAATCAGTTAGAAATTCTATTGTCCAGGAGGCATCCTCTTTACGCGCTGAACCAACCCCACCCTCAAAAGAGCTGAACATCGAGAGGCCCTCCCTTGGCCAGCAATTGCAATTGCCATTTTCTGTAAATGGAGATATTCATAAGCAAATTGCGAATATTATTTTAGGTGCTGTTGCCAATGCGGCGTTTGAAATAATTAAGTCCCTGACAGAGTTGTTACAGTTTAACTGTAATTCTATTCTAAGGGGAGAAAACAGACCTTCAGTCGATGTCGGGCAGATATTAAAAGATGAAAATGATAGAGCAGGAATAGATTTTCCCAATCTTGAAGAAAAACTACAAGCAGAATTTGCCGCGGACGGGATACAGCTTCAACAAGTTTACCAATATTTTTCGGATGTTTCGTTGGAAATATTAGATCCAATAGAAATTTGTAGGCTGCTTAACTCCCAGACAGAGGTCGAGCAAACAACATACGATAACATCCTCCAATATAATCAAACTTATCCTCTACAGCAAATTAGAGATAACGTAAACACAATTAGTGCCATCAATGGTTACTTCGCTTCTATGTCTCGGTTTGTCGATACCGTAACTATATGTAATGATATTATTAATAATAATATTGCCGGTATTATTGAGAACTGTGAGATTTGTTTGGATGAAGACTTTTTTGAATCTTCGCCGGCCCTAGAGGAGCTTCTTAGAATTTCGGAGGAAGGAATACAGATACAGCCCCCTCAAATTGATTTCTTGTGCCCAGATTCCCCAAACTATTTAGAAAACCCAATAGCAACGACGATTTTACCAAACTTATTTGATACAGTTCTAAACACAACTAGAACATATATGGCTGGTTCACTTGAAGCTGCTCGAACTTCGTTACTAGACTTAACGGTCCTGAATGATGAAAATCAAGACCTTTCAGCGTCCCTGGATACGGCGGGCGTAGAACGAGAAGGCGCGCCGTTTGACCCGGCAGTTCTTGGTATAATTACAGAATTGTTTGATTTCTTTGGCACCGTTGGGGAAACAGTGGTGCAGGAATTAGACTCCGGAGTTTGCCAAGATATAGACAGCGCCAAGATCCAGAATATCATTGATAATGCATCGCTCATTGTTAATACAATCCAAACGGCGCTTGATGAGGTACCTGAAGTTCTTGAGGAAGTCAACGATAAGGTATCTTCGATCCAGGCGCAGGGTGTTGGCGCCTCTGGGTCTATAGCTCACACCCAAGAAGTTTTCCCCGAAGGATTTAAACTAAGGTTCCAGAACGGAATTCAGCTCCCAGACTTTATAGTCTCATCATTAGGAGTTGAGGGTGATCTGGCACCATCAGGATCAATCTATGCATCGTCATATACAACCGCACCTCAAGCAAATGAGCAGGTAGACATAAAACTATTGTATAGACCATCCGGATCAGTTCAAAAATTTGAAATTCAATATCCAGAGTGGACACCAAACACCGAAAGTTATTTAAATTTTTCTTTGAAATTGGATGATTTGTCTGATGGATTGACGGGAACAACAGAAAACGTAGTTCCGGTGCAATATAGGCAGCTTCCAGCAGATCAAAGTTATCAGGACTTTAACATAAATCCATACGTATATCGGTTTATTCAGCCAATTTTAGCTTCACAAAACAACAACTTAGCTGAAACCGCCGAAGTAAATAATTTGATTGGTGAAGTATTTCCAACTGTCTATGGTAGTTTGTATCGTAAGTTATCAACATATGTTCTGAATAATGGCGCCTTTAGCGTAGAAGGCATAAATAACCTGCAATTCTTTAAAAATAATGATCTATGCGACCCCGCCGATGTTGGAGACCTGTTTGACACTGATGGCATCCTAGATCAGATGAAAAAAGAGTACGCCGCTGCAGCGTGCTTTGACAACTCTCCTGATAAGGACAAAGTGAGAAATACACTTTATTATGGTCTTATGCTAATGCTGATTCAGACGATAATAGGTGAATTTATTATTAAAAATATAGTTGTGTTCACAGCCTTCAGAATGGAAGACATCTTTAATCTTCCAGGCTTTAGGGATATCATGATAGACGAGATTGTTAAATCTTTCCAAAAAATAAGGCTAGATGGAGATTCGGTGTTAGAAAGGGAGCTGTACAGTTATTTTGACCGACTGTCAATCAGGCCCCCTACCATTAACAATGGCGGAATAAGACATACTTATCCACCGTTTGAGATCCCTCCTGGCTTTGAGTTGGATCCAGAAACACAGATCGCTAATTTCCCCCTTGGAAATAATTATGAGCCACTTATCCGCTTCTTGGTAGAAGAAAGATTATATTATACCTGGGATAATGGACAAAGGACAACCCTGCGCGCAATAGGTAATATTATTGACCCAGAAGATAAAAACAAATCATTTGACGATATCTTCTTGGAAGATGTGATAGGTATTGCTGACTTTTTTCACCAACCATACAACACGGCGACCGAAATTTTATTTTACAACTATAGCTTTGTCGACAGGCTTCAAAAAGTGCTAATAACATATGGTAACCCAACAAATGCTGCAGCGGAATCTCCGTCGATCGATAATACGCCACCAGAAAATGCAATTGTAAATTTCATTGATAGCACGTCCGGGTCCCCTGTAGTTACTGAAATTTATAATATTCCGGTAGGAAATGCCAGCTCACTATCTGAAGTCCTCGACGCGATAAAGCAGTCTGATGCCTATCAAATATTCATAAATCAGATGTTTAACCAAGATGCGATTATGCTTGGACTGGTTATGCACAACTTCTATCTTACAAACAGTTATTTCTCCGAGATATCTGATTCCTTCAGAGGCACGAAGAGAGCAATTATTAACTTTATGAACATGACAGATGCATCGTCCCGACCTCCAGTTCGTGATGGATCATTGGATAATAGTTTCGTTGATAGTTTAGCGAACAATGGTCAGCAGGGCCTAGACTCGCTAGCACGAGAAATTTTCTTGAAGTTCTTAAGAGAAACCCCAATTCAGATTCTTAAAGGACTGGTAGAGCTAATAGATCCGCACATTGCAATATCGAAGATTATTAAAACCGTAACGGGTGAGGCGTTCATTAAGGTCTCACAGGCGCTACAAACAGCTATTGACGCGTTGCCAGATGAGCCCCCAAATCCCATTAAGGAAGCGGGCATTACTGGTGAGGATGTTTTGGCGATTATGTTCTGTCTGTATCAGATTCAGCAACAAGCTGCCGCAACCGCACTTTTACCGCAATCCGCGCAGGATGCGATCGATCAAAATAGTGCCGGCGATAGCCCATCATTGTTCCCAAATATCACTCTTGATGGTGTTGATTTTAAGGGATCAATACTTGGTATGTTTATGGCGCCACCGACGCCATTCGGTATACTGTATCTTCTGATTGATCTACTAAAGAATAAGATAGATGAGGATTTATCAGAAACTGAAGAGTTCAGCGCGACAGAAGACCCGCCTCCAGAAGAGTGCTAAAATAAATCATTTAACTATTTAAAAACGGAGGATAAATTTATGGCTTCGGGACTTGCTCCAAGATTACCGCTTGTATTTGATAATGTATTTGGACCATATGGGCTCATTACAGATTATAGAGAGTTGGTAACTCAAAATTTAAAAATGCTGATTCTGACTAGCCCGGGCGAAAGAATGATGGATACCCAGTTTGGGGTCGGATTGAAATCCTACTTATTTCAACCTAACACTGGCGAGACATATTCGGAGATAGAAACAAACATTAGAAAGCAAGCTAAAAAATATTTGCCTTTTATTAATTTAGATAGGATTGAGTTCACAGTGCCAGAAGGCAATCCAGATCTTTTTCCAAACAACTTATCTGTTTCTATATTGTTTACAATTGTTCCTCTACAAAGTAGTGCCATTCTAAATGTAGAAGTTAATAACAACATAAACTAATTAAAAGAGGTAGCAAGCTAAATGTCGAAAAAGAACGTCGCAATCAATTATACAAGTAGAGACTTTGAATCAATTCGCAATGATTTAGAGGATTTTGCAAAAAGATATTATCCAGACACCTATAAGGATTTTAATAGAGCATCATTTGGCTCGCTAATGCTGGACACAGTCTCTTACATTGGAGACATTTTATCTTATTATCTAGACTATCAAATGAACGAAACGTTCCTAGATAGTGCGATTGAATATAACAATGTTGTAAAACTAGCTCGACAACTTGGCTATAAGCTTCAGACAAGCCCTTCATCTTACGGAAGGCTTACATTTTACGTTGAAGTGCCGGCATCTGCTTTGGGCCTTGGCCCAGACGAAAGTTTGATCCCCGTTTTACAGGCTGGTTCTACTTTTAATTCAACAGGTGGAGGCTTCTACACTCTTCTAGGAGACGTAGACTTCAGTAAAGAGGGTAATCAGATTGTTGTAGGATCTGCTGATTCGTCAACTGGTATTCCACTAACATATGTGATTCGTGCAACAGGGACTGCTGTCTCTGGCCGAGGAGCAACGGAAACTTTTTCAATTGGTGCATTCGAAAGATTTAGAAGAGTGCCGCTGGGGGCGTCTAATATCTCCAATGTTATTAGGGTGGTTGATTCTGAGGGGAATACTTATTTTGAAGTTGATCACCTATCGCAAAACATCATATACAAAGCCATAAGAAACACAACTACAACTCGATCTACAGTACCAAATATTCTAAAAGCCGTCCCGGTTGCTAGAAGATTTACGGTTGAGACAGTAGATAATCAGACGTTCTTACAGTTTGGCTATGGATCGGACAACAACGAACTAACTAATCCCGTTGTGGATCCAACCGAAGTAGTTTTGGATTTAAATGGCAGAACTTATACAACAGATGCTGACTTTGACCCCACAAAACTGATAGATACGGATAAATTTGGTATAGGCCCTTCTGACACTACTCTGACTGTAGAGTACAGATTCAACACGACACAGGATGTTAATGCGGCGGTTGATACTATATCTGGTGTTTCGAATGCCGATTTTAAATTCAAAAATCAAGGATCTTTGCCCAGCTCAGACAGAAATTCTGTTATTAGTTCTCTTGAAGTTACTAACGAAGAACAGTTTGTTGGTAGTGTATCGTTACCTTCGTCAGAGGAGATCAGACAGCGAGCCTATAGTTATTTTGCAACGCAAAACCGGGCCGTCACAGCTCAAGACTATCAAGCAATCTGTTATGGCATGCCAGCAAAGTTTGGAATGATTAAGCGCGTAGCCGTTGCCAAGGATCCTGATGAGTTTAAGAGAAACGTAAACATTTATGTAATGTCGGAGAATAGCTCAGGTAAACTGACAGTTGCCAACACTTCATTGAAGAATAATTTAAAAAATTGGCTTACGCAGTATAAAATGATTTCTGATACCGTAGATATTCTGGACGCTGAGATTGTTAATTTTGATATAGATTACGAAATCTTGATCGATATAAATGCTAACCGATTCGACGTGATTAATGCTTGTAATGATAAACTTACCTCAAAATTCTCAGTTAAGCAGGATATCGGAGAGCCAATAAAGATAACTGATATTTATCGCGAACTTTTAAAGGTAGACGGAGTGGTTGATGTTACATCTGTGGATGTCGGATTAAAGTCCGGAGGTATATATTCGGAATCTAATTATGATTTTGATGCAGCTCTTTCTGCGGATGGTCGTATGATTGAGGCTCAACCTAACGTTGTGTTTGAATTAAAATATCCAAATGTTGATATTAAGGGATCGATCCGATAATGGCTATCTTAAGATATACGGCGAGCGCTGACAATACAATTACAAATGCGTATGAAGCTAATTTAATTACAAGAGGGACCGGCTCTAATATGGGCTACGCTGATTCTCTTGAAATATTTTCAATTTACGGACAGGAGTCAGGGTCAAACGGCCAGTCGCAAGAACTATCAAGAGTTTTAATTCAATTTCCTGTATCAACTATCTCCGCTGATAGAACTGCCGGCACAATTCCCGCATCTGGTTCGGTATCTTTCTACCTTAAGATGTTTAATGCGGAACATCCGTTTACATTACCACAGGATTTTAATTTGGTGATAGCACCAGTGTCTCGATCATGGTCTGAAGGTACCGGACTTGATATGGACGAGTATAAAGACCTGGGTGTCTCTAATTGGATAAAAGCCAATAGTTCTACATCTTGGACAAATGTTGGAGGTGACTACAGAACCGCCTCAAACTATAATGTTAGTTTCCCGGAGGGTTATGAAAATCTGGAAGTGGATGTTAGTGATGTAGTAGAAAAGTGGATCTCGGGCGCCGACCCAGCTTTTGCTAATAACTATGGTTTTGGGATTCGCTTAACTGCTTCTCAAGAAGCTTATTTTTCTTCATCGACAGGCGCCAACTTGGGATCTTTAATTCATAATACCGTAGGGGCCACTCAATCTTATTACACAAAGAAGTTTTTTGCGCGCTCGTCTGAATTCTTCTTTAAACGTCCGGTCATTGAAGCTCGATGGGATTCACGCACGATGGACGATAGAGAGAACTTTTTCTTCTCCTCTTCGCGCGCGCCAGCAGCTGATAACCTAAACACCCTACAACTTTATAACTATGGGCGCCGCGGCCTCAACAATATTCCGGCTGTTGGGACCAACAAAATATTAGTTTCGTTCTACTCCAGTTCTTTTGGTGAACCCACTGGCTCAAAGATATCTCTTCAGGGAGGAGGTAGCGTCGTCTCTACGGGCGATGTAAACGCTACAGGCAGTTATGTGAGCACAGGCATCTATTCTTGCGATATAGCGCTCACAGCAGCTGCTACGCCCTTACAGGAGATACACGACGTATGGCACTCGGGCGGTGTGGAATACTTCACCGGTTCTTTCTTCCCGGAGCTAATGCCAACCTATGACAGTGCCCCAACCTTTAACAGGATTACATCTTGCAAGAACCTTAAAAAAACATACTCTACACAGGACACAGCACGATTTAGATTCTTTGTTCGTGATAGAAATTGGTCTCCGACCCTCTACACGGTCGCGACCGCTAATAACCCAACAGATATTATTGAAAGTGCTTCATTTTCTGTTCGACGGGTTGCAGACAATTTTCCAGCCATCCCGTACGGGACCGGTTCGGACCTAAGTACATATATGTCTTATGATAAAGAGGGCAACTTTTTTGATTTAGATATGTCGTTGTTAGAGGCCGATTACATGTATGAAATAAAATTATCATACTATAACGACAGCATTGGTGATTGGCAGGAGCAGCCGCAGACGTTTAAATTTAGAGTTGAATGATAATTAAAGTATGAGTTTTAAAACCTTATTTGATAAAGCCACAAAAGTTAGTTCTCTATCAAACAAATCCGCTAGAGATATAGGTGGGGAAGTTGAATCTGTAGGATACCACAGAGAGGACATAAAGCACGAAAAGCGCTTTATTCCTAATGTTGATTATTCTGACCCGGCTAATTTTGCTCGGTACGGCTCAGCCGAAGAGTATTATGTCCAATCAATTGAGAGGGTATATGATACCTATCCTTATGATGGTTCTTTGAGAGAGAAGTTAGAGTGGGAAAACAATTCAACTCTTGTTGATCTGTACATTTTTGATAATCTCTACCCCAGAACCAATGGGTATGCAATTTTTTCAGCAGACGGCTGGGGCACTGGAACGATAACTGAAACTTATGGTCTCCCGGCTAATTTAGAATATGTTTTCTTTGAGGGAGGTCCACACCCAAACCCTAATGGGATGAGTCCATATTCGACTGCTTTTACGGGTTCGAACTACTACGACACATCCACCAACAGGGAAAGCAACCTTAAATACGATCTGCAGGGCAATGGCGTAACAGTTGAGTTCTGGCTGAATAAAACTGAATTTATCCCCGCCTCGACAGAGAAAGAAATAATTTTTGATCTTTGGAACGGAGAGACATATAATACCCCAACCTATGGGCGTCTAACAATTGAACTTACCGGCGCCGCAAGTGGGCAAAATCCATTTCTAATCACGGCGCTGTCTGGGACAACGGGCGTGATTCGTTCGGCGCTAACAAATGACACCACTTTCACGACTGCGTCAGTTGCTGATGGGTCTTGGCACCACTATGCTGTTAGTCTTATATCTGCATCAGCCGGCATCGAAACAAAATTTTATATTGATGGATCATTGAGGAGTACGATAACGCAAGGATCATCCGGTATTAATGAAGTCACCGGCGCGCTACGAGCCAACTTAGCAGCTGCGATCACTAATCCTGCTGCCACATCTGCCCCAGCTTACTCAGGTAAGTTGTCTGGTTCACTGGACGAATTCAGATATTGGAAGACCCTAAGAAGCTCAAAAGACGTAGGAAGATATTTTATAAGTCAAATCGGCGGCGGAACCAACTCAGACCCAGAACCTTTCACAGATACTCAGGAAGACGTTAATACAAAGCTTGGTGTTTATTATAAATTTAATGAGGGAATTACAGGAGTATCTGCGACAGATAGTGTAGTTCTAGATTACGCAGGGCGAATTACAAATGGAACATGGACCGGATATGGTTCAAACTCTAGGAACACCGGGTCAGCGATAGTTCTATCAAATGCCGCCACGAAAGAGTTTTTAGACCCTATTATTAGAGCAAACCACCCGGATGTTGTCTCACTCAAATCAAGATTAGCCAGCTCGGGCTCCGCACACGATGAGAGCAACAATGCCTCTATTTACAATTCAATTCCTGCTTGGATTACGGAACAAGATTCAGAAGGCGAAAAACAGGCAAAATATTTAACACAAATCATATCCAGTTATTTTGATACTTTGCATATTCAAGCTTCTTCTTTAAATAACTTAAAGAACATTGAGTATCCGAGTGGTAGCAATAAACCATTTCCATATTCTTACAAAAAGCTTAACTCTTACGGATTTGTATCACCGGATATCTTTCTTGATGCTGATATCTTAGAAAAACTAGCAGACAGAAGCGAAGGTAGAATTTATGAAAAGTCATTAAATGATATAAAAAACATCATTTACCAAAACATCTATAACAACCTAACTTATATCTACAAGTCAAAGGGTACAGAAAAATCGTTTAGAAACCTCATTCGCTCATTTGGCATTGATGATGAATTGATCAAGCTTAATATGTATGCTCAAAATACTGAGTATGAGTTCCGCGAGAACAGAAGAAGTGTTCTTGTTAATGATAAACTTGTTAACTTTAACAATGATACTAATAAGAACGCTGTTGTATATTCGTTTTCATCACCATCAAATCCAGACTCTACCGGTGTTATAGCATCCGCAACCGAACTGACTGGTGGCTATGCTATTACTTTAGAAGCGGACGTTACTTTCCCACAAAAAGCACTTCTATCAGATAGCAATCATCAGTTTACAAACGCTATAAGTTCATCTGTTTTTGGTGTCCATAGTGGTTCAGCGGATGAGACAGATACATCTTGGCAAGCAGACGACGCAGTTAATTTTCAGGTCTTAACAGTAAGGGATGAACTAAACTCTGACAATGCTCGTTTTGTATTAACTGGAACCGCCGGTGGCTACGTTCCCTACATGCAGTCTTCTTTATACGAGGATGTATATACAGACTCCACATGGAACCTGTCAGTTAGAATAAAACCTGAGAATTATCCTCTAGCAGGATTAGTTGGAGGTGCCGACACAGGTAACTATACTATAGTGTTTGGCGGTGTTGAAGTAAGATCGGGTGAAGTTGTTAACACATTCTCCGTCTCCCAAACAATTAGCTCTCCACCAAATTCATTTATTAGTGGATCAAGAAGAGTCTTTCTTGGCGCTCACCGCACAAACGTTACCGGCACAGTTTTGCAAACTTCTGACGTTAAAGTTAACTCTTGTCGATTTTGGCTAGATTATGTTGAGGACCAAGCCCTACAGGAACATGCTCTAGACACTGAGAATCACGGTGCTTTGCGCCCTAGCTTGTATGCTTTCCCGTGGGACACCGACGCATCATATGGCGAGGTTTCTAAACTAGATACGCTAGCATTTAATTGGGAGTTTAGTCAAAACACTGGCTCTAATGCGTCAGGGCAATTTATTGTAGAGGATGAGTCCTCGGGATCTGCCACACTGGCGTCTACTAGATTTGGACCTCTGGGTAATATTATAAACAAACAGGTGACCGCTAAGGGATTTGGTTTTGAAGCCTCTTCAACGTCACCGATCAACAAAGACTTTATTGTAGCCGCGCGCCTTAACGAACTAGAAACTATAGCCCCAGCGGAAACAGTCCAAGTTTTAAGTGCTCAGGATCAAAAAGAATTTAAGATTGATTCAAGACCAATAAATTACTTCTTTGCTTTTGAGAAGAGTATGAGCAAAGTCATTTCTGAAGAAATGATAAATACGTTTGGAACGTTAAAGGACTTCAACAATTTGATTGGTGAAGGAGTCAATCGCTATCGAGATGAATACAAAACACTTAAATTTATAAGACAAAAATTCTTTGAAAAAGTTGGAAATGATGAGATTGATTTTGATCGTTTTTATGAATTCTACAAGTGGTTTGATTCATCTTTATCCTTTATGCTTGGGCAACTTGTTCCAGCGTCAGCTGATTTTGCGGAGAATGTTCGAACCGTTATAGAAAGTCACGCTCTCGAAAGAAACAAGTATAGAAATGTTTTTCCATTTATAGATTCAGAAAATAATGTATTTTCGTCATCCTTAGTGAGCAATGTGGACTACGGTGACGCTATCTCTTCTCCAGACGATGACCCACAGGGCACAGGGTTTTATCCTGCCCACGCTCCTAGAAGAAGAACAGTGGGACTGTCTTCACGCGAGTTGGTACAGAAATGGAAATATGTACACGCACCCGAAGACGGAGATCAGAAAAAGAAGTATCTTTGGTGGAAGAATAAAGCGGAAAGAGATAATCCCACAATCTCCGAGAACACCGCGGTAAACAATTCAAGGGGCGCTATTTTATCTGTCATTGATCAGGTAACAGTCCGCGAAGCTCTTCGGCCATATCGCTTCTCTGTTGCTGGATCCAAAGTCCTGGGCGGCGCAGGCCAGCACCAAAACAAAGATGTTAATTTTGTATTTCAGGCTACACAACCATACGGGCCAGTTAGCGAATCATCCAATATTCCGATTAATATAATGCTGTCATTTGATACAGATGTAGAAAACCTATTGGACACAAATGATGAATTTTACCCGAACTATAAGCAAAGACTTGGCTTCGGCTTAAATCCGGACATAAATAAAAACAACTATAATAAGTTAAAAATGAATGGTAATAAGATAGCACCATTTAGTTTATATGAGACCTCGGAACAGACTACCTTTAATGCTTCTATATCTGCTTCTTACAAACCCGGGGTCACCGTTACTAATCTCCATCATGATTTTGTTGCAGATACTGTCATACCTGCTCAGAGTCCATTCACAGAGAAGTTTGTCGGAGGCCGATACTATCGTCACATTGAATTGAATAATGGCTCTGATACGAGATTTACCCGAGCCGAGGGCTTTAGGTTAGCCTTGGGACTCAACCCCGCTAGCGCCGAAATTCCAGTAGGAGCATCTGGCGCTCTTGGGATAATACCGCCAAACTATCCATTCTTAGATTCCGCTTCCGGCTCAGCACCACATGGGTGGCTACCAGATTTAGCAACTGCGCAGCGCTTCCGAGATGAAACAGCCAAGCGACCGGTAAACATTAAGAATATCTTAATGACAACGGCATCAGTTGGCACCAGACTATCCGGAGTTCTGGTACACAATCCAATAGGCAATTATCAAAAGAACTATCAGGTGGTACAGACTTCTGGACGATCGATTAATGACCCATTCTTCCAAGATCAGTCATTTAGTTTCGCTGCTAACCCAGAGACCCTAGCAACAAGGGGACGCTTCCCACTGGTGGAAGATTCAACAGAAAATACTGGCGGCGATTTGGAATATCAACTTCCTAACCGAGATGGTGCGAATTCTAACAAGACAGTGTTTGTTAACTTATTCTCGTCCCCCGGATCGTATGAGGTTTTGTCTAGGGGTTATAGAGATCCCGCACACGAAGAGTTGTCTGTTTATAACGCTTTACCATACCGTAATCTTGGAATTATTAACAGAGGATTATCAGGCTCCAATACAGATAACTCTTTAACAGGGTCAATTAGGGTCGATGATCATATTGGCAAGCCACGAGGTCTAAATCAGTTAGCAACTCTGCATGCAGGCGCTTTTGGTCATGACCCTGTTTTTGGTTCGGTGCCTGAACTAACATATGTAACAATACCTGCTTGGCACAAGACAAATAGAAATACAAAGACTAGAGTTGTAGAAGGTGGCACCAACGCGTCGGTGTTCGATAACCTATTCGTGCAGCATGCGATCCCAAGGTCGACCCAACAGTACTCCTGGGTTACGGCATCATTAGATCACGGATTGACAATCTATGGACTTCAAGGGCCCACCTGTTATAGTGCTAGTGTCCTGTCTGAATTGATTATAACTGGCTCTGATTATGAAGACCTTTCTTTCGTTGGTCTTAACACAGCTATTGTCGACCCCTTAACGGCTTCATCACATATTCTAGGATTTCCTCTGGCGGCTAATGCTAGTGCTTCTTACATTAATAATGATTACTGGAAGCCTCCTGCACTAGACACCGCCGCGGATTACTTTAACTTTGCAATTACAACTAGGAATGGCCCGTGGGGTTACCCAACCTGGAAACAGGTACGCACAGGTGAAACCAAGGTTGCCAGAAAACTACGGGAAACAAATAAGATAGGCGCTTTAGTTCCTCCTTCGCTAGTTCCGGTGAAGACATCTAATGGGGGCACATTCCAATACAATCGCGCTCTCAAATCAAATGAATTTGTTGACTACACTGAGCAGCCTGTAAGCTCTCGCTACTCTCCAACAATAGTATTGCTAGAGGATAATTCAGATGATTCTAGTCCCTTAAATGATATTTCGTTGAGAGTAGTCTACGGTAACGAATTGGATTCATTCTCTAACGAGTCATTAAATAACCGTCTAAACGTCTCTGTTCCTGACCTAGCAAATAATTCCCTAAACACTGTGTTTGATTATGTAGTTGGCAGCAATTTAAGCACTATTATTGACTACAAAGAAAGAATATACCCAGCAGAAATAAACGCTTACAAGAATGTAGTGCGCCGCAGAACATCCTTTACAATTGATGACATTTGGAACGACGACCCTGCGCAACGTAGATTGATAGGGCCCAGATCGCTTGGGACCGTCTTCGCTCCAACGCCCGGGGGGACGCGACTCCAAAATTCTCAGGGAATTCTTGCAGCTGATGCATCTGTATTCCCCCTGGACGCGCGCGAAAAATTCACTACTGAACTTGCGCTTGTGCCATCAGCATCATCTACCTCCGATCCCACCGCTGATACGCTAGGCGAGGGTGAGCTACAAAATATATACTCGCGCTACGCTCCCGCCGACGTCGCCGGCACCAAGCACGGCACAATTAAAGCCGGCGCCGTTTATAATGCACGCGTCCCTGCAGGTTCAGCAAGCACTGCCCAAGTGTCTGTCTCTGGGATCGGACTAGTGCCTCTAGAACCCGTCTACGCGGGCGATGCGTTGTGGGAGGCTGCTGACCAATCAGGCAAAAAACCACACCAACAGTACACGTCGTATGCTGAGCGGATTGCTTTAGTTGGCAAAGATCACTCAATTGTCCCCGAGTTCCGCATAAGCGAGCTAATGGAAACTTACCTTAACGAAAAGGCTGGAGATTTCCTGGCTGAGCTTGATAACGTATTTAGTCTTACTGGAGCGGCGATATCCGACAGTTCTGAAAATGAATTCTTTAGGACTTACACAAATTCCGATTTCTTAAAATACTTCTCGGTTATTGATGATGATCTACATGATCAGCGTTCCGGCGATCTTAAAATACAAAGAGATAAGATTTCTCTTCGCTGCAGCGCAGTCACTAAATTCTTGCCATACAAGGGTTTTTACCCCGCTGAGCGTACCGAGGAATTGGCTTCATTGTTGTCGCAATCTTATGGCTCCTTTATTGAAATCGGAGGAGTTGCTGGCTCTACCTCTCGCCCGATGATCCTTAGAGCTATCGTAGAACCATTTTTCGCTCCGGGAATTATGTATAACACAATTAAGAGTGGCATCGCGGTCAGTAACTATGTTATGACCAACACCGGTAGCAATCAAGACACCGTACGCTCTTCTGTGGCAGCACCAATTGTGAGCGGCGCCGTCACACATTTACCAGAGGGAGCTGTCAAATATCGCGAGATGTTAAACATTCGTGATAATAATCCTGCTGGCTCCGGTAACAACGGCTATGTTCTTGAGAAGATCCCCTTTGAGGCACTTCAAAGTCCGCTAGGATTTTTAGATTCATCGACCCTTTCGGGCTCTGGTGCTTTTTATGATACAGGAGTTGATCGGGTATCGGATGCACTTCCGAATAAAGCTCTAGGAAGCATCGATGGCACTGATTTTATTCAGATCAATAATGGTACGAAACTTTATGAATTTGCCATCGACAATTTCCTTTGTGAGACAACCAACTTCTTTATGAATGGACTTACGTCTTTCCGCTCTAAGCGAGAGGACCAGTTTGGTACTGTAAAGAGTGGCTCCACATACAGGTTGAGAGTCGATATGTTCCGCACACTCGGCTCAGAACGTGGCGAGATGAAGGTGGCTGGCACACAGACCATCGATACGCTTCTCCCTGATAGAAGAGCTTTTGACCTTTACGGCCGCGAATCAGCTTTCGGATATCCTATTGGTCAAGGGTTATCCACTGCCGCCCAATCCGCATCATTTAACCATGTGGTGCCAGCTTACTATCACGGGCGCGCCTCTGTGGACTACGTTTACACAGCCACAGTGACAGGGCGCCCAACGTTGGACGAAATTCTTTCTAACACAGTGATCAGCTTCACTCAGCAGTATCCTCATGACCACATTGTTGAAGCGAGTATAAACGCTGGAGATTCCCTAAACCTGACAGACTTCTTCACAGAAGTTCCAGAGGGAACAGTTGAACAGAAAAAGGTTTGGCTCATCCAATCTAAATTTGAGACCCCGGTATTAAATTTTGCCAATGTGTCCTACACAGCTCCCACAGGCAGCCTAGTCGATTCAGATTTGTCCAGCTCAGCTCAAATTAAGGTTAATGGTATGTGGCACCAGTATGGTGAAGCACTTAAAGAAAGCAACCAAGGCATTTTTGTAAATATCAGATCAGGTCTAGGCTCACAGAATCTGGCCGACATTGTTGGTTTTGAAACTGGTAAGCCTTTAAGGATTGGCGAAGCTAAGGAGGAAGGCCTGCTTGAGGAAGCAGTCGTCGCAATTCCTTTCAAGATCGCCAGTGGCGTTAGAAGATTCTTCACAATTACAAAGGACAATCCAAATTATAATACCACCAAGGCCCTCATGGAAAAATATGTTTTCCCGCCGCGCTTTGATTTTGTTATCAATAAAACAGTTGATCCATTATTGATGTATGGTTTTGAATTCTCGGCAAAATTATCGCAAAAAGATATTACAGATATGTGGCAAAATTTGCCGCCTGATGCTGGCGAAAAGTTTGAACAAAAAGATGTGACTATTGAAGACAGACAAGTTCTTGACTTGTTGGTCAACGATTCAGACGAGATCCAGTGGATGGTATTCAAAGTTAAGAAGCGCGCGAAGAAATCGTATGAAAAATATAGAAGATCGCTTGTCACTGACGATACATCAGCTTTCCCAGATAATATAGGTAACTACAGTTATAACTGGCCCTACGATTACTTCTCTCTTGTAGAACTAGTTAAATTTGATGAAACCGTAAGGTACACCTCTAGAGACCTAAAGGATAACGAATGAGCTTTTTTGATAAAAAAGAAGAAGTTATAGAAATGAAGTTGACCGAGTATGGCAAGAGAAAGCTGCAACTTGGTCGCTTAAACCCAACTTTTTACGCGTTCTTTGACGATGATATTTTGTACAACACAAATGCTGCTGGATTTACAGAGGCTCAAAACGACGCCGACAGAAGAATACGTTTTGATACGCCAGCTCTTAAAGTCCAGAAAAGCACGACTGGTGCCGAGACAAGAGTTAACCAATTTTTGGATGATGTTTCTGGGCCACTACAAGAGACCGGTAGTGCCGGGGAATATATCATTTCTGAAAACTCTGTTGCATTTGTTAATGCTTTCCAAGACACGCCGCAGTTTGCACAAAAGTTTTTCCTGGGATCTGACCCGCTTGGAACGAGCGATCTTAAAACCCAATATGCCCCGGCGTGGCACATCAATGCGCTAGAAGGACAGATATCTGCAAGTCAGTACTATCAGACTGTTAACCTTACATCCAGTAACGCAGGGTTAGCAAACGGAATCGTTAGAAATATTCCTCAGATTGATATAACAATTGATTACAAAACATTTTACTCATCGGATGATGAGATGGACGACTTTACATCCGCGCAGGCAGAAAAAATTATTAGGCTAACAGAGGACAACCCAACAGGAGTGGCGCTGTATCTGGAGGAAAATTATTTAGTCTTGGATGTTGTGGAGAGAAATTCAGATAATCTAAAAGAGAATTTTGAAATAGAAGTATTTCTTTCTGGTTCGGATGGGACATACTCCAAAAAAACGTTCTTAACAACTGAGACACTGGGCGACGTTATAGGAGACCAGAGCGTCGAATTTTATGCTAACATACTTGTTGATGCCGAGATGCCAAATGAGGCTATTGATAGACTAAACATACAAGAAAGCACACTTAAGGGTACTATTGCGAGAACACAACTTTCAAGAAATCTATACACTTCTGATAATGAGGAGCCTTGCTAATGTTGAATATTTCAAGTGCGGTATTTAATTCTCGCCTTCCAGTGCCGCTTATTAAAGAAATAAGGATTATTCCTGTTGATCAAGAGCAAGAGCAGATAAAGCAATTTAACTTTATTGTTGATGTAGTTGTCAGCACAACAAACGATAATTATGATAACGCTTTTAATTTAAATGTTAGCGCTATAACATCCAGGAGGGAGGAAGACCGCATTAGGATCCCACAGATCTTGACAGGCTATACCAAAGCTTCCTCCCCATTAATTAAAAATGTTAAAGTTGATAACTTAGTCAAGAATACATCAGCACAGTATTTTAACAAAAATTCAGATTCAACTTTATATTCAAGAATTATTAGCGTTCCCTTCAGCCTGGAGACAGTAAATGATATAAGGCATCTTACAATTTTGTGCTTTACGAGCAGTATAAACAAGAGGAAAGATTCTAATGTTCCGTTTGATATGTCTGAGGGCGCGGTGAACACTAGTCGACCAATTCTGGAAAAAGTATTTAGGCAAGGTTCAATTAGCAGACAATCAGCTGTATATAAAATGCTTAATACAGTAGCAGGCTATGGACAAGAAGGGGATATCTGGGTCGGCCCAGTTCACTTACATCCTGGTAATGGTTTAATGGCCGAGGCACAACATGTCGATCGTCCTCATCCACGCCTCAGTATGATTATGTTGCCGAATCAGAAGATTAAAGATTACAGAACCAAATTAGTTAATGACTTCATAAATTTGCGCAGTCGCACAGAAGCATCAGGGGAATATCTTTCGAAAGTCTATTATTCTAGATCCAAAGATGGCTCTGTGAAAATACACACAAATTTCAGTTTTCTCAGATATTTGAGGGAAAATGCCCAACTATCCCACTTGCTAGATAATAACGAAAGTCTTTTATCTACCGCTGAATTGTTAGATATCAAGGTTTACAGAACCTCTGTAGGTAAAACAAACTATGGTAATTTTTTAACACCTGATAAAATT
>Ga0209645_1000098_pt1 | contig 41851 bp, 49 predicted proteins | sample ETNvirenome_6_30_FD_184070 | JGI IMG/M metagenome (GOLD analysis project Ga0209645, IMG submission 184070) | Marine viral communities from the Pacific Ocean - ETNP_6_30 (SPAdes) (version 2) | ecosystem: Environmental > Aquatic > Marine > Oceanic | place: Pacific Ocean | collected 2013-06-19
TTTGGTTGTGAAAGGGCGACCTCCAATCCTTGACATAAACTCTGCCTCTTCGCCGCCCGCAAAGTCGCCAAGGCTTTCTTTCTTGCCGTAGCCTGGAAAATCTGAGCTGTTTGTCCCTAAAAGGTAAGCGCCTTTGCCGCCACGAGGAAAAACAAGAATGGAATCTTGACAAAATGTTTCACCAAGTTTTGCCATGTTTTCAAGAAAGCCAGGATCATCTTTTAGGTTTACACAAAAGAAACTATCTTCTTTAACTTCCTTGGCTGCTTCGGTGTTGTAGTTCTCAATATAAGAACCATCAACGCTCGTCACGCCATAGCCCAAGCCCAACAAGGTTGCCTTTAAGTCTCTGTTTCTTTCTTTGTTGTCTTTGCCGATGATTGCTTTGTCGGTGCAGTTTGCGCTATCTTCGGTGTCGTCTCGAAACGAAGTAATAACAACACAATCGTGCTCTTGGATGTGCTTATAGATTCTGCTCAAACCAGATTCGTTTAAGTTTGCAAACTCTCTCCATTCTTTCATGATTTTTTTCATTTTCTCAAACTTCTCCTTTAATCGTTTAGTTTGTTGATATCTTCAATCGTTTGTTCTTTATCGAACTTTACAAGTTTATCACAGCGAATCCACTCAGTTTCTGGATCGAAGTCTTTGCGGCGGATTTCCAAAAGGCTTCGAAGGTTTTCTTGTAGGGCCTTGTAAGCGGTGGTTGGAGCCCACTTTACTTTTACGTAAGTCCATTTTCCTTCTTTCTTTGTTTCACGCACACGGCCAAACAAAACAGACGTTCCTTTAACTTGTAGCACTGTGTCATTGATAAGCATTATACCTCCTTTTGTTATTTCTGCTTTTCATAATACTCTTCAGGAGTAATAACCCCTGATGGCTCAACTGGTTCCCATAGAGCCGCAATGGTGTTTTCTTCTTCTGCAGGTTCTTTTTTAGGGCCTTGTCTGAGAAGAAAGCCCTTTACGTTCGGGGCGTCTTTTCCTAACAAGGTCTTTAAAAGATCATACTGATTTACTGAGAATGTGGAATCGTGGCCAGTTATCTCAATGTATCTTTTCTTTGCTCTATCCCAATCAGCAAAATAGTTTGGATCATCGTGGTTTAGGTCGTAAAGTTCTGATCGGTCCAACTCAACAACATAAACATATTTTCCTTGTATCTTTCTAAAGCCGCCGTCGAGCTGACCTTTTTTTGTAAAAAAGAAAACCCTTGGCTGGTCCCAGGTCTTGTATCCGGCGCTTGAATAACCTTTCTTTCCTTTTACGGCGACATTGGGGTCAAGTTTCTTGATACCTTCTGTATCAGAAATGTGATAAAGTTTTACAGGGCCAGCGGGGATGGCGCTGCCGGCGCCAATCTTATACTTTTCCAACTCTTCTAAAACTAGTTGCTCGATTAGGTGTTTTATTTTCATTTTTTCTCTCCTAATCTAAATAGTGCGAGATGCGCAATCGAGAAGTTCTGCTTACAGATTCCCTCCTGTAAAGTATTTGTTCTCGTAGTAGATAAAATAAGCCTCGATAAGTTCATTGAAATAATCTTCCGCATAATAGAAGGTGTCGGGGCCGAGATCCGTTTTTATGGCTTTCATTAGGTCGTCGTCTTCTATCGCCTGTTCAAAAGCACTTTCAAGCATAAAGTTGTCTGGGTTATAAGTGAGAGCATGGGGGTCTCCGCAGGCTTCTGCTTCAAGTTGCTTGTGGAACCTATCAAAGAACAACTGGCGGTCCTCCTCTCTTACCCCCCAAAGGTGAGCGAGGGACATCCTAAACTGAAAAACCTTCCATGCATGGAATACTTTTTCAGCCAAGTGTTTATCTAAAACAGAAAATGCCTTTTCTGGACAAAACGGACAAGTGTAGCCAGCATTTTTAATGTAAAACTCTTTAAAGTTGCGCCACGATCGATCTTCGGGCGGCTGCACCGCATGTTTTTTTAGATCTTGAAGTTGTGCTTCAAGTTGTTCAATCTTTTTTTCTAGTTCTTGTTTGTTCATTGTTTATCCTTTAGTTTGTCAAGCCTTGCTTGTGCTGCTTTTAAGGCACGTTCAGCGGCAGCCTTTTCTTTCTTCAAGGCGTTTTCTTCCTTTTGCTTCTGCTGTAAAGCGTATGCCTCACCAAATTCGTCATGCCACTCTTGCCACTTGGCAAGCTGCTTCTCGTAGTAGGTGATAAGCCTCTTGTTTTCTTTTTCTTGACTGGACCAAAGGTAATCGATTGCCTCTTGGTTCATGTCTCCAATCTTCATCGATACCCGGAATTGCGAATTTGGGTTCCAGCCTTTATGGGCGGCCTGAACGTAAACATCCGAAAGGCCTATTCCCACGTCTTTAAAAGAAGTAATTTTGTATAAACGCCGGGCCTCGACCTCTAGGTGGTTGAGCACAGATGGCATTGAAAGGCCATGAAAATCTGGATCTATTTCGATAAAAGCACTCCTCTCTTCTTTGAGAAAATCCTCTTTTGTGAAGTAGCCACCGTTCTCAGTGTAGTGCTTGGGCTTTCTTCTTTTTCTAATCTTTTTCATTATTCATCCCTCATAATATAATTTTTCACCCCCAATGCCTCAAAAAAGTTTGTTGTGGTTAGTTCTTCTGCAATGTCTTCAAGGCATACAAAGTTTCCAAATGTTGGCTCTAGTTCCATGTCCAATACAGACTTCACGCCTTCTTCTTCATCCAAAGAAAATACTCTAATAAAATATCTTTTACTCATTTTGCTCCTCCTTTTTATTACTCACCATCTCTTCTAGGATTCTCGTGTATCTAATTGCGTCGCCAAACGTCATAAGGTCATCTGGTCCTGGTAGGGGGTAATCTCTGAGGGGCACCCAAGCGGAAATCTCATAATTGATCGATATTTTGACATCTAGGCCTGGTGGGTCATAAAGCTTGCACGGACCAAAAGTTTGCGTGTCATGAACCTCTGTCCACTCAAAGCCATTGAGTGGCAAACTGTTCGGTATTTCTTTTGTGCCGCCTGCATTCGAACAAACGATATAACACCCACATGCAATTGCATCGACCACCACATTCGGACAGTGGTCAAGCCAAGCCAAGTGAACGAAAGTCGAGCACGCCTTCATTGCTCCGATCAGAACAGGCCATGGTTGCTCACCAACGTAGACAACTCGATCCGAAGCAATGCCAGTAACTTCATTTAGGGCATCTTGATCGTCTGCCTTTCCGAATACTAGCATTGCAGCATTGTCTGGTGCGTGAGCCTCGAAGTATCGAATATTGTCTTTAAGTCGCTTGTGAGGCCGCCAATGGGCAGCGCACATCCAGAACTCTTCGTACTTGGCTAGTTGTGGAATGTCGGCCTTGATATTCATAGGCTCAATCTGCCCGATGGCGTCGTGGCATGTTCCGTTGAGGACTACATGAACATTGTCTCGCTTGCCGAAGTGGTGCTCAACAAGACCTCGATCATACTCTGACTGAACAACAACAGCATCAGCCTTCTCATAAGAAGCCTTGATGGGTGCGTTCTGACTTTTCCAGTCTTGGTCACTATTGAAGCAGATCCTGTCTAGCCTCAATAGGGTAGGCGCAACCTTGTTCACAATCTGGGTGAACGAGATCTGTGCGTCAGGATTATCGTGCGCCCCAACAATTTCATGACCTGATTGCGTTAGTTTACACGCCAGCTTCTGGGCATAGTTGTTGAGGTCATTGGTGGCTCCTAAATTGGCGTTGTCGAAATAGATTTTCATCACTTTACATTACCTCCCATTCCTCAATGTAGTGCGATATTCTTTCTCTTGTATTGTCCTCAACAAAGTGCTTTGCTTTTTGTTCAGAGTCAAAAATAGCAACAATTCTCTCTGGCTCCCACGAGGACGCTTCTGATACAATAAATACTTTCATTTTTTCCTCCTTTTTTATTACTCCATCAAATCCGCCAATAAGAAAATCTTTAACATCTTTCTTATTGTGAAAAATTTCTCTATAAACTTGTTCTCCTTCTTTATTCACGATGTAAAGATAAAAAACAAGAGAAGGAATGTCCATCATAAGATCTACTGATGGTCCATAGTGCTCTTTCAAGGACTGCCTCCAAAGGATCTCTTCCCTGTTTAGTTCTCCGTAGGTCTTTGTTGTTTTCAGGGTCCTGTCCCCGCCCCAACAATCTGTTTCAACTAAATCTACAAGAACTTTATTTTCTTTATTTCTCAACAGTTTTTTAATTTTCTTTGCTTTATTCATCTTGATCCTCAACCAAATCCCAGACATCTAGTCCGTTTGCCCAGCGGTAAAACCACTCAATGATTTCTTCCTTAGAGCGCCCTTGAACATTTAAGAAAGAAGCATCCCACTCATTGGACCTCCACTGCCAATATTTTCTGCACTCGTTGATGGATAAATGAATGTCAAATTCTTCTTTTAATGTTTCCTGAATGGTTTTGCAATCTTCATAATACCAATCAATTGTTCCATTGCCGTCAATCAAAGAAAAAATGTTATTAACTAACCTTTGGTTGATTTTATTTTTAAGCTCAGTCATTTTCGCTCTCGCTATAATAATCATCTGACATTAATTCACAAACCTCTTGGAGAGCAAATAAGAAGTTTGTAATTTGACTCCCACCCCAGTTTTCTATGTAATTACTTCTGACTAATCCAATATTTTTTTGCAATCTAAAGAACATTTTTTGCATATTTTTATTAAAATCTTTATCACTCATTTTCACTCCATCCCGCAGTTGTTGCTGCTAGCCCTTCTTTATTGTCTTTGTTTGCTTCAATGTAATCTGAAACTCCATCATCAAAGCCTTCTTCAAAAGCCACCGGATCGTTTGTTGTTGGGACAAGTAAAAACCTTGTTCCTTCAACCCATTCTTTGTAAAGTTCATAAACGTCTCTATCGTGGTATTCTGAGTTTAGCCCTCGGTGGTATCCGGCATTGTAAGAATTATTGCTCATTTTTCCCTCCTCTGTGTTCCGGCGTGGCTCTCCCCCACGACAACAGGAATCAACTCTCCATCCTCGTCGACCCAAGTGCGTCGAGCAATGATTGTCTCTTCCCCAAATGTATTTAATTCCTGCAAGTCTTCCTGCAAGTGCTCGGGAAGTGAATTCCATGGCACTGTAATTACCGTAGCCAATCGTGCCTGTTCATCCTTGTCGGCCAGAGATGCACGGTCATTTTCTACAAGCATAGATTTCATAAATTCTGCTGCACATTCAGGATCTTCATGGTTCATTTCTTTATTGTCGAAAGATGTAAACTGAATCCATAGCGTCTTTCCGGCAAACTGGCCTTCTTTTTGGTCGAACTTAATCCAAACTGGTCCTTTTGAATTTATCACTTTACATTACCTCCCATTCTTCAATATAGTGCGATACTCCTGAATTGTCGTCTCTTGTGTTGTCCTCAACAAAATGCTGTGCTTTTTGTTCAGAGTCAAAAATAGCAACAACTCTATCTGGCTCGAAGGCGGCCACCTCTGATACAATAAATACTTTCATTTTTTCTCGTTTTTTATCAGTCATAACCACTCTCGCAAAAAACCAACCAGTAAGGAGTTCGGTTCTGTTCACCGTTTGGTGGAACGAATGTGTGTCTTGGAAGACCAACCTCTACTGACCACTCAACAAACTCCTCCAGAGAAGAAAATTCTACAGGATTTGTTTGTGGCGGGTATTTCCAACCTTCATAAGTTTTATTGTCATCTCTATCATAAAAAACAAATTTCATTTTTTCCTCCTCTGTGTTCCGGCGTGGGCTCTCCCCCACGACACGACACATCTTACCACGGAAGGGGGCGGCGGGTCAAGCAAAACCCGCCCTGCCCCCGGTTGAAAGTTGTAGTGGTGATTTAAGATAAGAGTTTAAATGCGTGCTTGATGGACCTTGTTGAAAAGCCCCAGTTTGGGCAATGCGAAAGCCTTGCCGCATAAGGTCGGTTCAAGTGCACAACATCATTTTCTTTAACAGCCCAGCATTTAATCGAGACCATTTCACTATTGCTGTCCGTCACATCAACAATCCAATAAGGCTTTCCTTTCTTGGTTTTTCGTTCTGTGATCTTGCGAGGGATAAACCAACACACAATAAGTTCTGGATCAAACTCTGAGATAGGTGGAACACCTTGATCTTGTAGATCTTGGATCAGATCAGCATCAACAACAAGAGACATTGGGAATACGCCGGTTAGATCTGTTAGATATTCGATTCTTTCAATGTCTGAGAAGTCCCCTTCTGGGGCGTATTGCTTAATGTTCTCGGCAAGTTTGTCGTGGGACTTTTGGATCTTCTTGTAGATCTTTGGTCGATCAACACACACCGCAGACCAGAAGTGCTTCAAACCTGTGAAGCGTTCATCAACAAGCGAGTTAAGAGCCTGTGCTCGGCAAAGAACATCAAGTGCTTTCTTGTTCAACTTTGAGTATGAAATGTTTTCAGAGAAAAGCAAGTCCTCAACTTTGTGGAAAGGCCTGTTGGCCATAATCTCATCAATCGCAGCATCACCAAGGCCCTTGATTGAAGAAAGGGGTTGGTAAAGAGTTTCACCATCCTCAGAGATTTCCCAGCGGCGACCAGAAGAGTTAATGTTGATTTTCTCTACATTGAACCCTGCTCCTTTTGCTGTTGCAATCGCCGCCTCCTTCTTCGCATCCGGCTCCGCATCGAGGAACGCAGCCATCCATTCGGATGGAAAGTACTTATAAAGCCAAGCACACTGATAGCTAATAATAGAATAACAGACAGCGTGAGACTTATTAAAACCGTAACCAGAGAAGTACTCAAACTTTCTCCAAAGTTCTTTACCTCCTTTGTAGCCTTTTTCATAACAACCCTCCAAAAACTTTTGTCTAATGTCTTCTTTTTGTCGCAACTTCTTCTCGGAAAGACCCTTCTTTGTTAGAAGTTTCCTAAGTTTGTTTCCATCATCAAGTGTAAGGTCTTTGCCTAGTTCAGCCGCCAACTGAGCGATTTGCTCTTGGAAAATCATAAAGCCGTATGTTGGCTCCAAGATCTCACGAATGATCGGGTGATCATACTTAATGTATTGAGGGCTGTCCTTTGCTTCAATGTAATCCTTGTCGACGCCAGCCGAAAGAGGCCCTGGGCGGTAAATCGAAGTTACAGCAGATAAATCAATGATCGACTCTACTTTTGAGTTGGAGCAAAGTTTTTGCGCACCTTCATTCGCAAACTGGAAAATGCCTGCCCACTTGCCTGCTTGGAAAATGTCCTTATACACTTTTTGATCTTCCAAATCAATCACGTCAGGGTGGAGGTTTTGTTCGTAGAAGTCCCTGATCTGATCGAACGATGGGTTTTCGATTCCGTGGTGCCTTCTAAGAATGTGGTAGATTGCTCCCTCCATAATGGCAAGCGTGGTCAAGCCAAGAACATCAAACTTAATAAAGCCAAGAGGCTCCAAATGTCGAACGTTTTGACCTTCCGACCAGGGCGTTTGAACAACGCCCCCCGAAGCAATAAGAGGCATGTGCTTTTTCAGGTCGTCGCCAACAACAACACCGCCAGCATGACGAGAAACAGAACGCACTTGACCCAACAGCGCTTCCAAGTGAGCCCCAACTTGGGGATACTGAGCGAGGAAGTTTTGAAGGCTCTCAGAGTATCTAAGAGTTTCTTCATAAGTTGGAACATACATACCTGCCGTAATGCCGTGCTCTGCTTTGGCAAGGGGTGTTGCTTCTTTGATCATAACAGAAGTTACTTTGTTTGCTTCTGTATAAGGAATACCATAGAACTTTGCAACGTCCTTGATAAGAGAGCGCAACTTAAGTGTGTTGTAGTTTGAGATTGGAACAACTGAATCTTCACCCCACTCCTCAGCCAGCACTTCTTTAAGTTCCATGTTTCTGGAAACATCAAAGTCAATGTCTGGATAGTCGGTTGCATCTTTCGTCATGAAACGAGAGAAAAGAAGGCCGTGCTTGATTGGATCAACTTGTGTAATCTTCAAGATGTAAGCCAAAAGAGAGCCTGCTGCGGAGCCACGGCCTGGGCCTGATAGCATCATTTCATTTGCTTTATCTGCAATGGCTTTCATTGTAAGGAAATACTTTGCGAAGCCTCTATCTTTGATTACTTCGAGTTCTTCACGAAGTCTTTGAATGTATTCTTCGTTCTCGGTGAAGCCAAACTCTTTCATTCCTTCAATCGAAAGTTTGACAAGTTGGCTTTCTGCTGTTTCTCCATCGGGAACAACAAAATCAGGAAGCCGGACAGTTGCGTCAGGCTCAAAGTCTTCGATAAGGCTGTGGGCAATCCAGTGGGTGCGCTCAATGCTTTCTCGGACTAGATCATCATCGTATGTGCTGTTTGTTTGCTTTGAATAAGAAACATAAGAATCCCACATTTGATCCCCGTTCTTTGGATAAAGTTCATAGCCAACTTCTTCAATGCTCTCGGGAAGAGATCCATCTTGGTCTTTCTTGTTCATCCAGCCAAGTTTCTTGTAGAGAATGCGGTCCTTCCAAAGTTCAGGGCGAGGATAGTGGGCATCAGCCGCAGACACAAGAGGAACGTCAAGGCGCTTTGAAACCTCAACAACGATTTGATTTAGACGGTGCTGCTCTGGAATGGAGTTCCATTGCAGTTCCAAAAAGAAGCGGTCTTCAAAAATGTCAAGCATTAGTTTAGTTTGCTTTACTGCTTCTTCAATGATTTCTTCGTCAGTTTGATCAAACATCTCCCACATAATCTTGGCGATAAAGCCACCAAGGCAAGCGGAAGTTGCAATCACCCCCTCAGAGTGCTCACGCAGCATTTCATAATCCACACGAGGAAAGCGATAATAGTTATCGCCTTGGTGAGATTTTGAAACAAGCGAGAAAAGATTGTTTAGGCCGGTTTGATTTTGAGCAAGCAAAACCAAGTGGCGGCGGTGGTTGATTGCAGAGTTCCTGGAACGGGTTGCGCCCTCGTCCTCAATGGACATTCCTTCGTTCTTTGCAAGTTCTTTTGCTCGCTTCTTGTCTTCTTCAATGCGGGCTTTTTCTTCTTTCCATTCTTTGATGGACGGGTGGAAATAAGCTTCCACACCATAGACTGCCTTGAAGTTCTTTCCTTCGGACTTCATTTTCTTCCAGTGAAGATACTGATAAGAAAGGCCGTTCATGTTTCCATGATCGGTTAGTGCAATGGCATCGCACCCATTGCTGTGTGCGAAATCCATATGTTCGTCGGGAAAACCAATAGCGTCGAATGGCGATCCAACGCAAGAGTGCCCGTGTAGATTTACAAATTTAAGTTTTGGTTGTTCCATGTTCCTCCTTTTATTTTAAAGCTTTATTCTTCGCTAGTGGTGAAGGGAAGATAATTGATACCCATCGACACTCCCATGCTCATCTTCAGCTAACACGCCGGTCAGTGCGTGGATCATTCTTATTGCTTTATTGTCTCCTGTTTCAGCGTATCGATTAAGCAGGTCTTTGCAGTAGGAGCTGTCCTTTTCTCTATTGAGACGATCGCAGTTGGCGCTTGCGCTGTTAGCCGGCTGGGCTTTTTTTTGGACACCTTCATAGTTTGGACCTAAACATTCGCCTGTTTTTGTGTCCTTCCAAGAACGCTCTGCAAGGTCGCCGTTTTGATACTTAAGATGATTAGGATCGCCATTTTTAAGCTTCAACCATTCACCTCTTTTCTTGTATTTTTCCTCAATGATGTTTTCGCCTTCATCAAAGAAGATATGCGCAGGAGAGTTATTAAAACTATGGATTTTCCCCAAATAATGGAATCTTTTTTCCATCAAGGCGCCAGTTTTTTTATTTAATTTTTCATAAGATGCGAACTGCCCCTGGTGGGAGTCCATGACCCACTCGCCATTCTTGTTCTCGGTTGTAATTTTATACTCAACAGTTTCCTTGTTGGTTTTCACTTCCTTACGATAGCCCTCTGGGATCCCTTTTTGCTCGTAGGGCATGCACTGCCTCCATCTAGGGAAGGGGTTAGCAGCTTTTTCTTTTTTATTATTTTTATTTTGTTTTTTCATAGTATCCTCTTTTTTAAGTTTGTTTTTATTTCTCTCCCAAAGCTTAATTCTCTCTTTGTCTGTCATGCCTCTCCTTGTTCTTTCATGCATCAAACCTCAGTTCGTTTGCTTCTTCGTCGTAATAACAGAATACCCCACGGGATAGCCAAAGATCGACGATTTGTTCAGGGTCGACTTTTTCACCGTGGAGCCACCATCCTTTGTCTCCGTTTGCCCATTCAATAGCCGGGCCATCTTCACGGTGTCTCTTTCCGTGAAAATACCATTGCTTGGTCCCATCTGCGTTCTCAATGGCCGGGCCGTTTTCACGGTGAAAATTCCCATCTTTGAGCCATTGTTTGTCTCCATCGATTTCGTGTGTGGGTTTATCGCTCATTATTCAAACCTCAGTTCATCTGCTTCTTCATCGTAATAACAGAATACCCCACGGGATAGTTGGAGATTCACGAGGGTCTCGGGGTGGACCACTTCATCGTGGAGATACCATCGTTTGCTTCCGTCGTGATACTCAATAGCCGGGCCATCTTCACGGTGGCGTTTTCCGTTGAGAAACCATCCTTTGCGTCCGTGTGTATATTCAATGGCTGGGCCATCTTCACGGTGCCTCTTTCCGTGAAGATACCATTCTTTGTGTCCCCATTTATTTACTTTACATTGGGGCTGTTCTTTCATTCTTCAAACCTCAGTTCGTTTGCCCTTTCCTGTGAAAGGCCGTGGTGAATCGCACAGGTGAAGCATGTCAACAGTGCAGCAAATAAAACAAACGCAATAGCCCACAAGGTGAAGAAAGAAAACTTTCCAGCCTTCTGTCTACGCTCGCCCTCAGGTTCGTAGAACTCGACCTTGGGCGCTAGCAGGACCAAGACCACCAACAGAATCACAAAGAAAATCATTATTCAAACCTCAGTTCATCTGCTTCTTCATCGTAATAACAGAATGTTCCACGGGATAAGTGAAGATCCACTAGGGTTTCAGGGTGGGCTTCTTCACCGTGGAGCCACCATTCTTTACGTCCGTCTGCATATTTAAAAGCCGGGCCATCTTCACGGTGCCATTTTCCGTGGAGGAACCATGATTTGCCTCCGCTTGCCAACTCAACAGCCGGGCCACCTTCACGGTGGATTTTGTGGTTGAGATACCACCTTTTGTTTCCGTATTCATCTACTTCACATTGGGGTTTTTCTTTCATTCTTCTCCTTTGAGGATAAAGTTTTTTGCTTCTGTTCCCGTGGTTAATATCCTGTGCCCTTCCTCAGAGAGGCGCTCGTCACAGAGCCACCATTCTTTTGTTCCGTCTGCGTAGATGACAGCAGGTCCGTCTACTCGGTGTCGCATGTTGCAGATCCACCACTCTTTCCAGCCGCTAGGATATTCGATAGCAGGTCCACCTACTCGGTGGTTCTTCCCAAGGAACATCCATTTCTTGGTGCCATTTGGGGTTATGATGGCTGGCCCTCCGTCTTCTCGGTGGTTCTTGCCGTTGAACCAATACTCTTTGTGGCCACATCCCGTCACGAACGCAGGAGCGCCTACACGGTGGCATTTCCCGTGACGATACCATGACTTATCTCCATTTGCCCTAATCCAGGCTGGTGCGCCTTCTCGGTGGATTTTCCCGTGGGCGTAATATATTACGTCTCCATTCACCCCTTCAAACGCAGGCCCATCTTCACGGTGATACTCTCCATCGAGGGTCCACACCTTATCTCCTCGACCGTTTGTTTTACACTCGGGTTCTCTCTTCGTCTCTGCCTGTTTCTCGCCCGAAGAGCATTTTTGATCCTGATACCAATACGGCCTCCCTGCGGACGGATAAACGAAGCGCTTGATCTGGTGATCCTCGCATACAGACTCGTCTATAATTTTGCTAGACAAGTCTACCCACTGGACTGTGTATCTAGGTTGTCCGAACTCTGGACCTAATGCTGGGTCATCGACATTGATGATGAATCCCCTGCGTGGACAGGCCTTAACTCGCTCGACCACTTCGGTTCCGACCTCATGTGTTTTACATTCAAGTTGTTTTTTCATTCTTCTCCTTTGAGGATAAAGTTTTTTGCTTCTGTTACGGGCATTCTTGATAAAGCAAAAACAAGTTTGAGTTCTTCATCGTTTGCCAGTTCTTCTTTTAGTTCTTTAATAAGAGTGCTAATAAGTTTGTTTAAGTTCTTTTTTCTTTCTGTTTTTTTTCTTGGCGCATCCATTGCTTTGCGCAGCGTCTTAAGATTAATGTCCAAGACGCCCTTGTAGCCGTAGTCCTTCACACGCTCCTCCGGTTCAGTGGTTCGGCCACCATCATACCACGAGACAACGCCGGGTGTCAAGCCCGGCGTGCCCCGTGGAGGGTTGAAAGTTCTAGTCCTCGTTTTTTTTGTTGCTTGTCTTGTCCAGCCATACTTTTGGTATAAGCCAGTTTTTCTTTCTCGTGTCGAAAGTCAAATTGGAAGCAAGGCATTTTTTATAATCTTCAAATGACTTAATAGAATAAAAGTCTTCTATTTCTATTTCTTCGTGCTTGCCTTTTTTCACGTTGTTAAAAACCCACTTTGTTCCTTCTTCGTAGATTTCTTTTCCTTTCTCGGTATAAAGCCTGCGGAGGCTCCTGCGGGACTGAATGAAGTCTTCGGCTGTAAAGCAAAAACCCAAAGGAATGTCATCTGTTATGTCTTTTCCTTTGTGTTTTAAAAGAACGTTGTTTCTTCTTATCACATCTCGCTTTGCTCTTAAAGGTAGAAAATCATAAACCCCAAAAGGTGAAGCAACATACACCTTATCATAAGTTGTCCATTTTGACATAAACTTTGATACATAATAAGAAGAGTGCGCAGCCCAGATGATTTGCCAGGCAACACTTTCCATTTTCTTTATGTGCATTGAGTTTAAAGGAACATAAAAGATTGGAATGTATCTTTTTAACTTCCACCCATTGTTTGTTAAGTGGCGCTCGGCCCACACTGGGTCTAAGGCCACTTCACCTATTCTTTCTTTGGCCAAGGGGATAATGTGGGCATCGCAGCAAATCCAAATACTAGAACACCCAACAGTTGCACACTCCATTACTGCTCTTTCTAAGAGCGTATAGTCTTGTTCTAGGGGCATAAGGCAGTCATCCCACTCAAATCCAAAGTTTATTCTTCGGTCAAAAGAAGGAATAACGCCAACCATGTTTATTGTGTCTTGAAGTTCTTTCATAGTGTGGGTAAATCCAATTTAAGTAAATTATTATAACAGGCCGATCTATATAAGACGTTTGGGAAAAGGAAATTATTCACATTTTTATAATTTTTTTTCTCCAAAGAGTAAATTTTTCTTTCTTTCGCTCTTAGGGAGATGCCACGAAAGAGATGCGGCCTGTCTGCTCTTGCGTACCCTGTAATGCCTGCTGCTTTCATTACATCCTGGGCTTTAAACCTAACGGAGTAATCGGCATAGCAGTGGCGGTTGATTTGACGGCTGTTTAGATAAGAAATAGCATAAAACTCATTTATGTTTCTTGAGATAATCTCATTAACAAAAAAGTGATCTGTTTTTACTCCGTTGCCTGGGTGCCTTAGGGGCTTTACTGCTCTAAGATAGTCAACAACTTTAAATTCTTTTTTATTTTCTATGCTATCGACTTCAAAAGTGTGATTTTTTATCTGATCAGCATCAAAAACGTGATATTTGTTTGCTTTAACGTAAAAATCAAACTTGTTGCTTGCTATAAGCCTTAGTTTGTCTTCATAAATAAACATACCATCGCTGTAAGGGCAGTAAATCTTTGGATAATGCCTTCCGTGGTATAAATGAAGAATACCAAGCAACTCTGAAAGGCCAGAACTCATAATCTTCCTTTTATGAGTTTTGTAATTGGCCTCCCAGTAGTCGCTCGGTATACCTACTTTGCTGAAAACTTCTACCCATTTTTCATCATACTCCAATCTATCGTATGTTTGGAAATCTTCCCAGCGAGTTGAGATAATAGGTAGTTTGTTTTCTAATGCAAAAATCAACGAAGGTATGTTGCCACCTACAACAACCTCGTCGTATGTGTATTCAATCATTTATAGGTGGTTTTTCATTGCCTCTGCTGCATAAGGGAACTCTCTTTGTGTGAATTCCATCATTGCTCTTGCCAAAACTTGGATTTCCCATTGTGCTCCTGGCTTATCACGCAAATCAATAAACTTCATGATGTTTGATAAGTTTGCAGAAGCGTAATAGGTAGTATAGAGGTTTTGAGGCAGCACCCCTCTTGCTTGCTCACGGCAAACGCCCTTGTCAAGAAGATCATCAAACAACTTTAAAGAAAGTTTATGGTGATTTCTCACTGCTTCTGCCGCAGATGTGCAAACAAGTTTTTGGCAAATCTCATTAGACACTTCTGGGTTGATTAGATCGCCTTCATTTGAAGCCTGTCTGTTTGACTTGTGTTGAGTTCTAAAAGATTGAGGCTCATAAAACTCAATGTTGACGTCAGTATACCTTCTTGAAATCTCGTTATAAGACCAAGTTCTGTGTCTATGATGCTGAGAGCGCACAAACAAAGGAACAACGCAGCGGAAGGTAATGCCGTTATGTTCCATTGTTGATGTGTGCTTATGCTCAACAAGAAAGTTGATTAGACCTTTGTCTCTTTCGTCTAACTCTTCCTTTTCAACCCCGAAGGATGCTCTTGCTGAATTGACCAGCATTAGATCATCGCCCCAGGACTGAATAAAATCGCAGCGACCAATACCATCGCCGTATAGATAGATTGTGTTTTCCATTGTTTCCTTTAGCTAACTGTCAATTCTTGATATCCACCGGTGTCTAGCTGGGCGGTTTGCAGCTCTCCGGGAGAATAGTTGACGTAAAAAGTGGCGCCAGTTGTTGTTTTGTCGACAGAAACTTTAATTTCTGTTGTTGCAGAAGCAAGATTATTTGGTTCTTTGTACACAGGGTAAAGATTGCCGGTTTTGGGCTCTTCTTTTTGTATAACTCCATCGACAGAAATAGTCATTGTGTCTGAATCATAGGCAAAATAAAGCGCTTCATTTTCTTTCTTTTCAGAAACAGTCAAATTAGCACTATCAAATTCATACTCCTTCTCAAAAATTTCACTATTAACATTATCGAAATAAGAAGGCTTTACGTCATCATTGAATGCGCCTGAAATTTCAGTGATCTCTTCTGACGAAATGATTTGTGCCGTTGCAATTGCAAGCTTTTTATCTGCTAGTGTTAAAGAGGCACCATTTGAACCTGTGATTGTTGTTGAGTTAAGAAAGTTTTTTGTCGTAGATCTTAACTCCTGCTTAAGTTCTTTGATTTGTCTGTCTAGTACTGTGCGAATTTGAAGAAACTCTTGTAGTGTTTTTGGTGTTTGTGGCATTTTTTTCTCCTTTAGTTATAGTAAGCCATAATGTGGTTTTCTAAGATAAATAGTTGTTTATTGCCATCTCCATCAACAAAACTTTCTAGCATTGTTGTGTCAACAACTAAAACAGTCTCTAACTCATCTTTCTCTGAAAACCAAGTGCATTGCGGGCCAACCCCAATAAGATTGGCCTTTCTGTATCTTTGTTGCGTTTGGCTAACGTAGTCTTCTGGCAGCAATACCGCTGGCTGTTCTTTTTCTTGCTTTGCTTCTTCAATCAAAGAAACGTGAAGATAGCGATTGCACGGCCTAAGCAACATCTGCACCTCGCTGTGCGGAAACGGCAGTTAAGAGACGTGAATACATTTCTTGAAGTTGTTCAAGGTCCTCGTCCTTCTTAAGCATACGGTAAGCCTTTACCGCAAGCCGCATCTCATCTGTTGAGAGCCAGCCGTTCTCTTTGTAGTTTGCACGAAGATCACGCTTTGCCTCCTTGTAGGGCTCCATTTCTTGCTCAATGGCATCTAGTGCCTTGATAAAATCACGAATTTTCTCTGTCTTTTCTTCTTCACTCATTTTTTCCTCCTGTTGTTTGAGTTGTTTTTATTTTTATCTGCTCTCGGTTGAGTCTAATTGTCATCCTACCTCCTTCGCTCGGAAGCCTAGCTTGATGACATCCCCCTCTTCTTCCTGCACCCTCCCCAAAGGGACCAGGGGCGTAAAGAAAAAGACACGCTTGTCCTTGTATCTTTTGTTTAATTCTTGTGATATTTCACAAGAGAGATCTGACACAAGCAAACATTCAAGGTCCATTACTGAGTATGCCGAAATGTTTTTATACAGCACAAAATTAAAATCCGCAATAAGTCTTTCGGTGTTAACGGACATTTCCCTGCCTTCAAATTCAAAACAAGGGCGGTCAACAACATCCCAGTCAAATTCCAAAGAAGTAAAAATCCTACGAACCAACGCAAAACAATTGTTTTGGAACCCCTCCTCGGCAATGCTAATATCTCTTTCGCCAAAAACTCTGTTAATGTAGACAAATTGGTTTTCGAGTAACTGGGCGAACTTTGGCTTGTCTTCTTCCGGTAGGTCGTTTAGCAATCCAGTTTTATACCATCTTTGAAAGATATTTTCACTCATTTTTTCCTCTTGCTGTTTGAGTTGTTTGCTCCATTAAAAAAGCGAACCCCACCATTATAGGGTTCGCTAGTGCGTTTGTCAAGCGAAAGTTTAGACTACTTCGCAGCCACCGGGACCACAAGCAATCTCACCTGCAAGATCGGTGTTGTCGTCCTCCTCAATAACCTTTGAAAGATCGACGTCAGATAGCGCTTTAAGTAGGGTCTCATAAGTTTCTTTTGTGCAATCTTCGAAGGGTGCTTGAGTATAATTGCCGCCGTCGTAATTGAGCACAGAGAGACCATTGTAGACGTCTCTATTCTCCCACATCCACTCTCCAACTTCATCCCACTCATTCTCACGAACAGAGATTGTTGCTGAAACATTGTGCGTGTTTTGGCCTTTGCGGTGTCCGGGACGAACCCACTTACTAGAAACTAGTTCCACACGCTTAAGCAAGTCTAATGCTGTCTCAGTGCGATAGATGGCGCCTTCTGGGGCCTTTTGTGGAATAGAAATAACCGCCGTATCGTGTGGCCGGAAATACTCGTCCTCAACAAGTTCTGGGTGGTTATTCAAAAGGTAAGAGTAGATTGCCTCATTCTTGCCGACACGAATACGACGAATGTAGTAATCATTGTGCCAAGCGTGAATGCCAGAAGAGGTTCCAAGTGCAAGAGAGGTTGTTCCTGCTGGTTTTACACAAGTTGTTCGAGCAGCCTTGTTGATGCCGATAAGTTCTGCAACTCTTTCATTTTCTTTCTTTACGATCTTCGCACCTGCTTCTTGATCCAACTTAAGAATGGCGCCGGATGCGATGCCTGTCATTGATACGCCAATAAGGGCGTCCTTTTCTGTTGTTCTGCGCCAAACATCACGAAGGTAGTGGAAGTCTGTATATCCAGCCTGAATGGTGCCAAGGAAAGCAGCAGCACGGCAGCGAGCCTCATACTCTTCTTGAGAGTCAACGTCCGAAACGTTAATCTCTGTTAGGTTGCAGAACTGATTTGGCTTAAGACCAATCTCGCAGCAGGGGTTTGTGCCCCAATCTTTGTCGTTTGAAAGGTAAATAGCAGGCTCGCCAGAACCGGATTTTTGAATACGCTCCCAAAGAGACATAAAGTAGTCTTTATCCACCTTGTGGCGAAGAGCAACTGCGGAGTTGTTTGCACGGCCACGTTGTGGGTTTGTCTCCCACCAGTTGCCAGTCTTTGCAGCAATCATCTCGTCATCGTCTGCCGAGAAAAGAGAGATAAGGGCCGCTCGGCGGATACCGCCAGCAAGAACAGCGTCTGCAATGTAGCAAATAATGTCGTGAACTTCGATTGAAGTAAGTTTATCTCCGTCTTCCTTTGAAGAAAGAACGCCTTCAATCCTAACCAAGCACTCTTTGAGGGGCTGTGGTCCGGGGGCTTTACCACCAGAGGTGACTAAACGAGCACCCTTTGGTCGAATGTCTGAATAGTCAAAGCGGATCTTTGAAGTTCCCTTGAAGTAAGAAAGCATAAGCACTTTAACTGCATCTGCCCAGCCTTCAATGGAGTCTCCAATAAGAAATCGCCTTGTTCGCTTCTCACTTGGCCTTCTGATCTCTGGTAGTTTATCTACGTGGTGCGTTTGAACAGAAAAACCGACGCCGGTTCCACCAAGAAGCAAGAACATTGTCTCACTAAACGCTGCGTGGTGGTCGATTGGCAGGTAAGCGCAGTTAAAGATGCGGTTTGGGGCAACTTCAATAGGCTTCCCGGCAAACTGCATTGAGCGCATTGAAGGAAGCACCTTCTTTGTGCGCACATAGTTCTCATAAACTTGAGAGATTTCTGTTGCAAGTTGAGGGTATTTCTCAATGTGCATTAGGCAGTTTCGATTAACTAGTTCATCCCAGTTTTCTCTTCGCTTGAGAGAGGGAATGAACTTTGCGTATTTCATATATACTGTAATGTCTGATAAGATTTTTGTAGCAAGTTCCATTAATTTTCTCCTTGTTCGTTTTTCATTTGCTTATACTGCTCTCGCAAGTGGTTCATTTGCCTTTTAGCAGTATTCTTTTTTAGATCTTCAATTGATTCATTTGTTGGTTCTAGAACCCTGATTTTTACGTTGCTTGTGTCCATAAACAGAGGGAATACTAATCCATCTGCGCCATTGCGATTCTTGGCGACATACAAGCGTCCAGTGTTGTTGTTGCGATCTTCAATCGTCCTGGAAAGTGAGCAAATAAAATCAGCAACAAAACACTTGTTGAATGCCTCTGAAATTGCTTCCATTGTTACAATTTCAGCGTTTACTCCAGAACGGTTTGTTTGTGAAGCAGTCCAGATAGGACAAGAATATTTTTGTGCGAGTCCCCGTAGTTCCTCGTAGATAGATTCGATCTCAAATCTCTTGTCTTTATAACTAGTGACTGGCTTTAAAAGATCCGCATAATCAACAATAATTGTTCCAATTTCAATGCCTCTTGAAATCAACTTTTCCAAGTGCCGATCGAGGGTTGCGATAGAGGCTGATTTTGTTGGGTATTCCTTAACAACAAGAGCTCCCTCAACTTCCTTGATCGAATCAAGAACATCTTCTTTTCTGTTTTTAAGTTCGTTGAGTTTGATCTCGGAAATGCAAGAATCATAGCGCTGTGCAATAACCTTGTCTGAGAGTTCGAGAGTGTAGTGCACAACAGTCTTTCCAGACTTTACTGCGCTTGCTCCCAAGTGTGTAAGCGCCATAGACTTTCCAGCGCCGGTTGGAGCAATAACAACACCAAGTTCGCCAATGCCATGGCCACCCTGAGTTAGATCATCAATAAGGCCCCACCCTGTCGATACTGGGTGTCTTGGCTTTTCTACGTAGCGAGCATCAAAATCCTTGATAAAGTCGTGGCCAAAGTCGTTGTCCATTCCAAGTTTTAGCGCCTCATTAATAACTCCCTTGACCTCATCAAAAGATGAGTTCTTAATAAGAGAGATAGAGTGCAAGATCGCTTCTTGTAGTTTTTGCTTCTTGCAAAAGTCCAAAGCCTGGTTCTTGATGTAGTCGGAATCTGCAACAGTTTTGCTACCAACGGCTTTTGCAACATAGTTTCTAATCGTTGCCTGAACTGATTCTGGCAAGTCTCCAATCTCAGTTCTGACAAGTGTTTCCAAAGTCTCCTCCGAAGGGTGAATTCCGTATTCTCTTCGGTGGTTGAAAATAAGTTTTGTTAGTTCTTGGAGAGCCTTGTTCTCAAAAAACGACACATCCAACACTTCTTCCATCTGATCAGCAAATGGCCGATCAAACATAATAAGTTTGCATAGTTTTTCTTGAAAAGATTTACCAAATTTCTCAAATCCATCTTTATTTGAGATGGCGTCAGTCCTCATCATATTCATTGTCCCTCCTATGAATTTATTTTTGATTGTTCATTACCATTCTTGAATACATTCGAATGGAAGACCAATCATACGCCCCAATCCCGTCTTTGATCAAAGAAGCGTCAAAGTCTCGCTGCGAGAACGAGAATGGCTCATTATACACGTCTTTGATGCCGTCCGCAACCCCAATCGGGATGTCTGGGGCGTAAAGTTGCATCATCTTATAATTACTCTCTAAAAGTTGTTTTGACTCCAAGAGTTTTGTGTGCACTGCTTTTGGCTTCTCTACTTTCTTGCAATCTCGCAAAAGAGCATCAATCCCATAGAAATCAGGCTCTGAAAGAACCGGAAAGGCCTTCACAAGCGTTTTGATTCCAATGCCCTTAACACCGGGTAGGTTATCTGACTTGTCGCCTTCTACGGCCCTTGCAAGCGCCATATTGGCTGGATGGATCTTATAGTCCTCCACGACAGTCTTAAACGTCTCAAACTTATCTGAGATTGGACGATAAAGAATGGTGTCCTTTGAACAAAGTTGCAAAAAGTCCTTGTCGTTGGATACAATAACTTTTACTGCGTCCTTTGTTTTTTCAGATCCGCAAAGATAAGCAATAACGTCGTCTGCCTCAATACCCTCATAAATGTATTGTTTTACTGGAATAGTCTCCAAGTATTCCACAAGGCGAAGTTGTTGCCATACTTTGTTCTTCATTTTGTCGTCATCTGTTAGATGCTCATAGTTCCAGTTCATTTTTACTGGCTTTCGACCCTCTTTATAGCCTTTATTCTCGGCTCTTTTGCGCTTTGCGCCACCTGGTCCGTCCCAGCAAATGTGAACTTCGTCAGGATCGATCTCACGAATGCACTTTTGCAGTGATTTCAAAAACCCATAAAAGCCCCCAATAGGCTCTCCGTTTGAGTTTAGTGATGGATTAACAACATAAGATCTCAAAAACATGTTGAGAGCATCAATAATCATAATCTTTTTATTCAACATACGCAAACCATCCTTCTGATAAAAAGAAGTCTTCTAAGACTTCTGCCATTGCTTTTGGCAAGTATTTAATCTCGCCGCTCATTTCTTGTTCTTTTGAGTTGTTTGAAAAGCAAACTGTTTTTGTTGCTGCTGCCCGGGCATTGCTAGTTGCCCAAATCCTTTCAAAGTGTTTTTGAATAGAGTCTCTTCTTTTCCATACTTTTTCTGGGTCAAGTTCCTCATACGTGGCTGGGCTTGATGTTCTACTGTGCCCAAGGCCGCCTGAGAGGCCATACCAGCCTGTGATTACTTTGTATTTTCCGTTATCTTGTTTTTCTTTTAGAATACCATAGCGTTCTCCTGGTGATGGGTTATGATACTCAACTAATCTACCAATCATATCTTCATTTCTCCTACATGGTTAGAATCCACGGAGTAAATGACTTTTTTAACCCCAACATGTTTCATTGCTGCTTGACACATACAGCAAGGTTTTGACATTCGCCACTCTCCCTGTGGATTGATTCGCACAACATACATTGTGCTGCCTGCGGCAGATTCTCCACCTGCTGCAAGAAGGCAACTAAGTTCAGCGTGAATAGTGGCGTGTCTTGGCACTTTCTTAAACTTAGCCGCAAATGAGTGAAACTGATTTTTGTTCACTCCTAAACTCAACACGGAGCCGCCCTTTACCAGAACGGCTCCGTGCCTAAACACCGGGAAGTTGGAGTTAGCCGCTTGTTTTGCAGCCAACTCCATCATCCCCTTTTCTTTACTCGTCGGGCTCCTCTTCGTCGTAATAATCTTCGGCATTTCCTGTCCTTTCGTCAAACTTCTTAACCACAACCTCATCCATCACACTTAATACTTCTTGACGGAATAGTGGGTCTTCTAGTTCTTGAGACCAGTCCGTTGCACGGAACTTTTTCTCTGTGCCATCTCGGAACGTAAGGGTGTACCACGATCCTGTTTTTACTCTATCTGAGATCTTGATTGCTTCCAGCCAAGACTCTTCATCAAGAATACCGGGCTTGTCAGTGCCAAACATAATCTTGAACTCACAAGAGCGACCTTCTGTGCCAAAGCGAGACTTTTCAAGTTTGCATTTTAGGGACTTTCCAAGTCGAAAGCCGTTCTCATCTGTGATAAAGTTCTTTTTAGCCTTTGAGCCGGTAAGCCAAATACGCAGCGAATAAACATAAGCCAGCGCCTTGCCACCTGGCGTGAAGTAGGGCGTTGTCATTGCCTCTGCAATATTCGAAGTAATGTTGGTCTTCAACTGGTTCAAGATTAGAACAGTTGCTTGCTTGTCTGCCACGGGTAGTGAAAGTTTTTCAGTGCCCTTGGCTAACACTCGTGGCTTCATAGCCATTGTAGCCTGCGGATTGAAGTCTTTTTCAAGATCTGCTTTTGCAGGGGTCATTGCAAGCGAGTCCCAGATAAACAAAACACGGTCTTCTGTTTGGCCTAAGATCGTTTCCATTGTTCCAAGAACCATTTCTACAGTAGTTGCCTGAATGTAAAGCAGGTTTTCTAGATCGCAACCTGCCGCTGTTAGGAAAGCAGGGTCGATTGAAGACTCAGAATCAAAGTAAACAACCTGGATCCCTTTCTTTTGAGCGTTTGCTGCAATCTGCGCAGCCATATAGGACTTACCGGTTGCTTGCAGGCCGGCAATCTCAGTCCATTTCCCAACAGGGATTCCGGCAACTCGACCCTTACAAATGATAGAGTCGAGCCACCGGGAACCTGTGGGAATCCAGTCTTTTACTTCTGTTGGATTTTCTTTGGTAAGATCATGGGCGACAACTGCGCCCATTTTCTTATTAAGAAGATCTTTTAGATCTTTGATTCCCATTCAGGCCTCCTTATACGAGGTCCGCAAGGGCGTTAGCAACACGAGATCCGCCGCCTGCACGGACAGTCTCACTTGCCAATTCCTCAGCATCTGCACCATCAGACATAAGGAAGTTGTTAAGGATCTCCTCAACCTCCTCCGGGGTCTTGCGGTTTTGCATTGCGTTGATATCGGGAAGGTTTGCAAGCCAGCCCTCAACTTGATCTTGATCCTTCGAAAGTTTCGAAGCCTTCGGACGGGGACGAACAGTGGTCTCAGGATACATCTTGCCTGAGTTCTTGTCGTAAGTCACCTTAAGGTCAAAGCCGCTATCGGGATCTGTAATGTCGCCAAAGTCGGGATCAAGAACGGTCTTGAGAAGCTCCTCGTATACCGTCTTGGAATAGGACCAGACCATTGGGCCATTCTCTTCTTGCCCACGCACAATAACAGGGGAGAAGAAGCGTGCCTTGGCGGAAAGATCCCGGGCCATTTGGCGGCTGTCATCATCACCCGCATCGTAAAGCTTGCGAACGAAACGATCGAGCGCATCGTCCTCACCAAAGTTGCGCTTGGGGGAAAGGAACGGCGGCGAGTTGCCCACACGATAGTGAACAAAGAACTGCTTGAACGGATCGCCGTCCGGGGTTGGAAGAATGCGAACCTCATACGTATTCCCAAGTTCCATCTTGAAATAGTTTGCGCCACCAGAACCCTTGTTGTTTAGTTGGTCCAGTTTTGCTTTCATCTTACTCATATCAATAGCCATGTGTGTACCTCCTGTGTTGGCTGAGCGCCCCGAAGAGCGCCGTGGTTAACCACTATACCACAGATGGACGGCGGGTGTCAAGCGTTCCGTCGCCGGCCGTGGTTGAAAGTTTAGAATCTAGTTTTCTAAAGTCTGTTCTTGGATCATTGTGCTATATTGTACAACATATCCATAGTTGTGCTCCAAGTCGGAGCGATAAATAACAAACGAAGATGCGTTTGAAGGCTCTGTTGTGTTAATATTGGTGTTAATATCTTTAATCTTCATTAGTCTTGCCGGCTCTCGCAGGGCTTCGTCGTTAAGTATGTAAATATAACTTGTTTCTCTCGGAAAGTCAAGAGAATAAAACAACTTTCTCTCTCCGTCTTCAACGTTAAACACACCAATGGTTGCAATTCTTGCAGTTTCCACTGGATTGTCGGTTGTGTTTAGAACCGGCCTTTGTTCTTTGCAGAAGTTGATCATATGAAACGTGGAAGCAAGAAGATCGTTTAGTTGATCGTAGTAGTTTAGAATGTTAATGTCTGGATTGATCTTTTCAAGTTCAATATTGTCGATAATGTAAAGTTGTTGAAGCAGTCCAGAGCGAGCAAACTCTTGAAGAACCATTAGAGCAGCCCTTTGTTGCAGTTTTGCTGTTCCATTGATTGTATTTGGGTCTGATTTAACAAAAATAACTGTTTTTAAGTTTTCTTTTACTTGCTCCATTAAAACAAGGGAAGTCGATGTTGATTTTGCTGCTCCATTAACAACAAAAAGCAGATCATCGTCCTCAGCAAAGGTTTTTAGTTTTTTTGACCACTTTCTTTTGTCTTTTAGCATTTTTTCTTCCAGGTCTTCTGCTTTTTTAGCACTTGGAAGTTTAATATCCCCGTTTTCCGATACGGTCAAAAGAGAATAGTTGTAGTATTTTAGGAACTTCTTTGCGATCTGGCTTCCGCCGTCGCCAACACCAATAATCTTCTTAATCATCGTGGGATCTCCTTTAAGTTTCCAAGTGTTTTGCCTGCTTTAATGCTGGATTTAAAGTCGCCAAAGCGTGTTTTTGAGAAAGTGGCCACTAAATCGTCAATGAGGCCCAAGTCTTGCTTTGCCATATCCAATACAATACAGTCGTGGATAACAAAAGCAACAAATGTTTTGTGATTTTGGATTAAATCTTGGATTTTTTTCGTGTTCTCGTAAACAACGTCTGCTGTTGTCGACTGGACCACGTAGTTGATCGCATGATCTTCGTCGCACGGGATTGCCCGGCCGAAAGGTGTCTTTACAAAGTCGTGGTGGAACCAGTCTTTCTTGATTTTTTCCTTGTCGTATACCTCTTCAAGGGTTTTGTTTGCCGCAGTCTTGCCATACAGCCATTGGAATGCTTTTTTCTTTGCGCTCTCACGATCTTGGATGCGTGAAAATACGTGCTGCATGTTCCATTCGTGGATGTCTTCCTCCGGCTGCTTTCTTCCAGACAAGGCAAGCATTGTTCTTAGTTCTGCTGCATTGAAATCCAACTCAACAAAAAGATCGTTATGTGGCCGAATAGCAGTTTTGAACTCGGCAGGAATGTTGAGGATCGGGAAAGAGTTCGGCTTTGTGCTCAGTCGCCCCGTTATCGTGCCATAAGGATCGTAGTGCACCCACCCGTTTGTGCCTTTCAGGCTTCGCAGTTTGCCCTGTAAGGCCTTTGTCGTGGATAGCTGTGCCGCCACATCAAAATCAAAAATAACTTCGTTATAGTTCATTTGAGAGACAACCTGGTGAACTTTAACCATGTGGTCATAAGACTTTGGCTTTGTCCAGTTGGCCAAAACGTTGTCGGTGATTTTATTTTTGATTTCGCAAAGGTCGATAAGAAAAGAAAGTGGCATAAAATCATACACGCACCATTCTTCAATGTTGAAATCAACTGCATCAAAAGCAAGGTTAAAGGCCTTTAACTTTTTCTCAATCTCTTCATAGTCGGCCAGAAGGTCGGCGGGGCAGCAATCCTTCAAGGAAGAGCCACCGGCCCAAATCTGGGCGATTTGAAGGTCTTCTTTGTCTGTTGTTTTGTGGAAAGCCCAAGTCTTGTCGCCTTGGGTCTCGTATTCATCAAAATGAAAAACGCCGTCTTCATAAACGGCGTGGCATTGGTTTTTTGTGTCTAAAGTTTGGAACATTAATAAAGTTTCTGGTTAAGGACGTAGCGTCTCACTTGGGACTCAATATACCGGACCTTGGCCGGCGTGTCAAGTGTTTTGAGCGCCCGATTTAGTGCTTGACGAGAGGCCCTGATATCTGTATTATTGACGACAAGCTTGTTCTTGGACTCGATCAGCCGAAGATAAAAATAAATATCACAGAATAAATCAATATCAATTATCTTTGTTAGCTCCCCATAATCTAACTCTGTTCTTGTATTCTTTGTTATTGTCATAAATTCTGGATTATTAACTTTAAAAGAAACATGTGAAGGATAATAAAAACAAAACTGATTATATAGATAACCAATAAATATTATAAAATCTTCGAAATCTGTGTTTTTTGCTTTTTCAAAATAAAAGTTGTTAAACGTTTTAAATGTTATATCTTTTTTTCCAATATATTTTTCAGTTTTCTGAATAACATAAGAATCATTTATATTGCAAATAAATTGATTTGGAAGCATATAGTTTGGATAAAAACCATAACGAGAAGCCAAATCAGCAAAACCAGAATAATAAGGGTCGTTTAAAAAGTTGTTGTATTTTTCTTGATCATTATTTGCATCTTCAAGATTAAACTCAAAACCCAATCCTGCTTTGATATGATTAAAGTTATTTTTTAATAAATAAGCTTGTTTTGTTATGTAGTTATTTTGTCTTAAAGATATAAACTTGTTAAACTCTATAATAAAAGAATTTAAGTTTGTTATTCTTGTTTGAATTTCATAATTTCTACAATAAGTATTTAAAAACAACTTTGCAACTTTTTGAAGATTTGAACGATATTCAGCTTGAAGATCAAAAGTGTTTTCATTTATGTTGTTTAAATTAATAAAGGTATTTGAAAAACTTAAGCCCTTTGAAACAAACTTTTTATTAAATGATGTTTTTAATTCTCCAAACAAATCAGATACAAAGTTTAATAAAGTGCCGGCGCTTGTATCTTGAACCAAGTAATTTTGTCTTGGAAATACAACATCTAAAGAAGGATTAATTTTAAAATTTAAAATATCTCTTTTTCCAGGATTATAATAAGTTAAATAATTTAAAGGATTATAAACAGGATAATTTAATTTTTTATCAAATTTATCTTTTAAAGATCTTTCTTCGTTATTTGATATAAAGGTATCTATAAAGTATTTATTGATCATTTTGACCCTCTAGTTGGGACTGGGCGTCTTGGAGAGTTCGGTGTGCGTCAAGTATTGCTTGGAGCTCTTGAATTAGAAGCACAACAGCGTCTTCGTCGGAGTTTTCATTTAAACTTACAAACTCTGATGCATCTATAGAGGTGTCATTTGGAAAACTAAAATTAATTTCATTTGTATTTAAATTTAAACTAAAAGAAATATTATCTAAAGCTCCAAACGTAAGAACTGCGTTCATACCGATACGCAAACCTTCTATACTTGTAGGCGGAACACCAGTGCCCCGCTCTCCGAGAGCATAGTCATTAAATTGATAAACACCATCGGAAGGAGCTCCGCTAGGCACTCCACCTGCTTCACGAATTGCTTCTTGCAAATCTTGCTGCGCATCGAAGACGTCTGCCCTTTCTTGAATCTGTATAGTGGCCATTTCAATCGCTTCTTCACTATATAGACTTATTGGCGCTTGTAAAAAGCATAAATCTTCATCACGTTGTCGCCCAAAGCTTTGCCAGTGAAGTTTGCATTCTGTTGTATAGTTATGATTTGCATCAATTTTATTTACTGTATTTAAAACAACATAATACCCGCCAAAGCCAAGAAACTCACTTATATCTCTCGCTTGCCCACCAGCCCCCATAAATATTGGATTTAAATATAAGTATTGACCAGGCATTAAAAACGGTGTTCCAATTAAACTTAAATTAACGTTATATAATTCTCTAAGATAATTTAAGTTATCTGCACCTTCTCCAATTGTTCTTGCTGTTCTTAAAGAAGGATCATCAAACTTTTGAAAAGTTAAGTTTTTTATAATTGAATTTTTTTCACCAAAAGTTAAATGAAATATGCCTCTATCTTTATCTTTTAATCTGTGTTCGGAGTAATCGTAATTATCAAAATCAACGCCCTCAGGGACAACCAACTGAACAGGGTTTGCTGTGATATAAATATAGTTATAGGTTTTTAAAGATGAAGGATTTTCTGTGTCGTTGGCTTGAGAAAAACCTTCAGAAAATTCAAAAAAATCTTTAACATTAATTATTTTTGGTTTAAACTCACTTAGTAAAGTATTGATATCACTACTAACCTCTCTAAATCCAAATTCTATTTCGTTAAAACTTCTTGGAAATATAATTGTATTATCATTATCTTTAAAGCCAATGCTAGTATTAGTTGGTCCTATGTTTATATAATCTTCTTGGGCTTTTTTTCCAAACCTTAATAGCAGCTCTTCTCTTGGTTCTGCATATGTTTTTGAAAATGAATTATAAAATAATCTAGATCTTGAAGATAAAAGGCTTGTTCCTTGTAAAGCAGCTCTTGCATTTGTTTCATAGCAAAAATATGAATACATTTCTTTTATAAAAGTTTCTAATGTATAACTTGTGGCAAGCCCGGACATTATTTTTTCTGTAAAGAATTTTCTAAAAGCATCAATATCAACAAGAATATTTGATAAGTTAATTAATATATTTCTGCCTTCTACATCTTTAAATGAATAAGGGCCGCTAATAAGATAAGGCAAGTCTTCAATTTCTACATTGTTTTCTATATTTAAATTAGCGTCTGCTAGTGCGCCCATCACCGCTTGAATAATATCTCCTAGCGTTGTAAAATAAGTTCTCACATATTGACCTGTCTGTTCTGCCCCTTCTGTGTATGGGTTTGCTTCAACACTTGTTGTTGGCGTGTTTAAAAGAGACAGTGGTGTTTGGCGTTGAAGTTGAAAAGAAAGATTAACATTTTCTAAGTCTTGATCTGCTATTTCTTGTGCTAATATTTCCTGCTCAGCTTGAAGTGCATCTTGCAAAAATAAAACTCCGTCTTTAGTTAAACGCCCAACATTAAATTCTTGATTTTTTATAAACTCTAAAGTAAGTTCGTTTTGAACAATTCTTAAATAAGCTTCCCTTTCTTCGCCTTCAATCTCGCCTTCAGTGTTATTGACTATAGCTTCCACATCTTCAACGGTTATTCTGTCTGCAAGGTTTCCAAAATCAAATCCTAAAACATATATTCTTGATTGTTCAATTAATGTATTAAAAATTGAAGAATAATTTGCAATAATATTATTTGGATCATTATAATCAACTTCAATTAAGTTTTGAAAAATCTTGGTATTTGTATTAACTCGGCGGTTGCCGTTATCATCCTCGCTGAGAACTGACTCTGTTTGTTGGCAGGGGGTTGGTTCGTCTTCACTATCTTCTTCACCAGCGGCAGCGTCGATTTCTTCGCCTCTTTGCCTTATGTGATTTATTCTATCCAGCAATCTTTGATCGCCAATTGATAAAATATTATAAAAATCACTATTTTGCAATATTGAATCTAAAAATGAACGATAACTTAAAGATATTCCAATTGAACCATCTTGATTAAAGTTAATATCGTGAGCTTCAAGCCCAAGATCAAGAGTCTTGACTGCCTCTTCAAAGAAGCCTATATATTCTTGATATCCTAAGTTTGTTAAAGTGTTTTGATCAAAGTTCCAAGCAACATCAATTTTTAAACGATAATCATAAGGATCGATAAAAGAGCCAGCTTCTGAGTTTTCTGGATATGACACCAAATCGCCTTGTTCTCCTCTTCTCACCAATCTAAATAACTCAAATATATATCCTTGTTGAGTTGAACCATTTCCATCAAATGTAACCCGTTCATTTGAAATATCTGCTTCAGGAGGAAACAGCTTAGATAAATCTTGAATGTATAATTCTAATTTTGCTTTTATGCTTCTTGAGATCTCGAATGGGTTTTGGCCTTCATAGTCCCAGGAAAAAGATTTAATACCATAACCTCCACCACGACCATTGCCAGTAGCAATTTTATTAATATTTTCGCTATCCATTTTATTTGGAAACTCAAACTCAACATCAACTTTTTCACCATCTGATGTGTTATATTGTTTATAAATTCTTATTTTTGGTGTTATGCAAGAAAGAACTACAGATGGTGCACTGAACCAACTTTGATAATCTGGTTTGTTTGTAAATAAAGATAAAAAAGTTGATGAATCTTCGGCTTCAATTTGATATATATCTTTATAAAATAAATTAACAAGACCACTTTGAAGAATTGATGGGGTCAAGATGCTTAATAAGCCTTGTTGCCTTTGAACAATTGCTGTAAAGGCCTGCACGTTTTCAAGTGTCCTATCTTCAATGTCTGGAGTTGTGTTTTCATAATAGCGGTCCAGAGCATTATTTATACTGCTGCGAGAGTGAAGCTTGGAGCCGGCGTTTGGATCTTGAGAGGTTCGTGTGCCGAGGAAAGACTGGCCCGCTTCGAGCCTGGCTGCTTCAAGTATTTCAAGAAATAAACTTATTTGATCTTTTTCTTCTTGGGTGACTCTACCTGATTCTCCACGAAAAATTCTTCTGGCTTCTGCAATAAACCTTCGCTGCAGGCTTCCGTCTCGATCGGAGCCGGCTACAAAGAAGCTTTCAAAAGCCTGCCGTGAAAGGTCCTCATCTACGTCTAGCGTAAAAAGATCTCTTGCAAAAAGGCCGCCCCGGGCATCACGCCCCACAACATCAGGCCTTTGCTGTCGGCCTCCAGGCAATAAAACTTGCTGATTAAATTGCCTGATATAATCTAAGACGTTTTCAATACCAAACTGCTCTTGGTCTGAATATTGAGAAATTCTTTGACGGTCAGATTGTGTTGGGCTGCCAATTTGTGGAAACGTTGGAAATCCTGCTTGTGCCATTAAACAACACTCCTAACAATGTCCTCTATTGGAAAAGGGATTTGAACAATCATTCCTGGAATAACGTAGACTTCTGTTGGCATTAAGTTATAATAAGCAATAACCCACCATAAAGTTGGATCAGAATAATAACGATCTGCCAACTTCATAAATCGATCTCCATCAACCCAAGTATGATTAATAACTCTTAAGTTTTGAAAAGACCTTATGTTTGTTGGTCTTGGTGATTCATAATGGTTTAGTTTTGTAAGATTTCTATTTTGAAGATAATAATTATATAAATTATTTCTAAGTAATCTTATTGCTGTTTTTGAATATCTTGATGCCATAATAGTTTATTGTTATCCACCCTCGGCTGCGTCTATTTCGAGTTGCGCATCAGTCAAACTTTCGTCTAAATCGCTTGCGATTTCTCTTGCGACGTTGGCGACGTCGGTGCCGCCGGCCACAGAATACGCTTCGGCTCTTTCTCCTAGTCTCTGTAGACGAGCTGCGGCGGCTGCCTGAAGCGCAGCTGTTTTGCCCGCAACATCACCACCAAATAAACCCGCCTGCGCAAAAGAGGCTGTCTCGCCTTCACTCCACCCCAAATCATGCTCATGCACAACATTAAGTGAAAACTGAACAGGGAAACTTATTGGTGTAATAAAATCATAATCATCAACAAAAGTCATTTGACCAAATGCTGGATTATAAGTAAAGCCATCAACAAAACCAAGCAAGCCGTTGCCAATATTATCAACTGGGGGCTGCTCGCCATCTCCAGCCACGCCATTGTCAGGGGGCGGATTTGCAGATTGCATTAAGTTCATTAACTTAATACGAAACAAAGGCGGGGATGAGATTGTTGAAGCGTCATCTATACTTTTATAAGTTGGATAAAGAAAAGTAATCAAGCTGCTCATGCTTTTTAAATTTTGATAAGCTTCTAATTTTGTTGCTGCAACACAATCAAATGCACAAGTTATTTTTCTTTTTGTTCTTTGGAAGTTATAAATTGGATCCATTCTTCCATAAACTTCTGTTGGATTATGGGTGCTTGAAAATTGATCTTGAAAACTTTTTATAATAGCAGGAAAACTTACTTCATTGCCTGTTGGAACATGAGTAAAGTAAATATTATAATTTTTACTATTTTGATAATTTTTTAATGCTGGTATGTATCCCATTTTTTAATCCTTATGGCCCGGTGCTTAAGTCGCCCTCTATTCTTCTTTGGAAGCTTTGATACATTCTTGAAGTAATTTCTTCTCCATCTAAATAGACAGATATATTAACATCCCCTTGGCTTGCTGTGCCTCCTGCTGCCGACACTGCTGCGGGTGCCCCTGAGATTGAAACCAAAGAGGCAGCATTTAAGTTTGCAGTTTCTCTTGCAAGGTTCGCCAAGGAGTTTGTTGCAATTGAAAAATTAATAGCAGCATCACGATCTTGAAAGTTTTCTTCAATTGCTTGACCCATTTCTTTTATTTCTTCAGTTATTCTTCTTATAACTCCAATTGCATTACCAGCACCAATATCTTTTAAATTTGTTAAAGTATCAGAAAATGCCCTAAGCATTGATCCTGCTGAATCAAATGCTAATTTTGCACTATATCCTGCAACAAGAGCAAAAATACTGGCAAAAAGAGTTGTGAGGCCTCCAAATACAGCAAACCCTTTTATAGCTTTTGGGTCGGCAAAGGATTTTACACCATCAGCAAAACTAGACAACCCCTCACCAGCACCCTCGGCGTTCTCTGCTGTCTCTTTTATAGTAGAAGAAACCGCAATCAACCCTCGAATAAGCGGACGCCCAACAGCAACAAGCGGAACAATAATAGAAATTGCTGTAGCTAAATTTCTTGTTGATTTATCAAACTTATCTGCTTCTTCACCAGCCCCGCTAAGCCTTAGAGTAATAACTGTCACCGCATCAACAAGCTTGTTAAGGAATTCAATCAAAGGCATAGAAGCAACACTTAAAGCTTGAATAGATCTTTTGAGCTTTTCAATTGCAGTTTGAGTTTCTCTTGATTTTTCTGCAAATTCTGCAGTGGACATTGTACTTTCCAAAGTAGATCTTGTTAAATCTTCAGTTGCTTGGGCTGTATTATTAAAGAACTGCACCGCTTCAGAGTTTGTCATTCCAAGAAGGTTTGCAAATGAATCTTGCATGTAAGGGCTAAGGTTCTCAAAAGAGCCGGCAAGGTTGTTCACTCTTTCTCTTATGACCTGGAGCCTTTCACCATAATCCAATTCAAGCATCTCGCCCATATTAAAGGCCGTTGTTCCAAGAAAAGCGTTTAATCTTTGAACTGTTGAAGAAGCGCCTTCAAGTGTATCAAACTTTCTTGCAAAACCGGAAAGCTGATTAGAAGACAATCCGGTCATTTTTGAGATTGCTTCTAGCTTTAAGAATACTTCATCTGCAGAATCACCAAAACGTGCAAGAACAGGCAAGGAAGCTTCAAAGCTACCAATAAGCTGGCCTACGGACACTCCGAGGGTATCTGAGGCTGCTTTCATTTTTAGAAGAGTTGCACCTACTTCTTGTGCAGACATATTTAAGCCTGTCATTAAGATGTTTGAAACTTTTGTTACGTCTGCTCCAAAGTTATTAAAACCTGTGGTTAAAAGACCTAAGTTTTTTTGCTCTTCTTTACTTAAAAAGTTAAAGTAATTTAAGTTTGTTGATAGAGACTGAAAGCTTTTTGACAGTTCTTCTAAGTCTCCGCCGTAAGCAAGAACTTCTTGTCTATTTTGCTTTGTTAGGCGTGCTAGTTCTTCAAACTGAGGGCCCAATTTAACAAAAGCAGCCCTTGTTGCATCGAGCCTATTAATTAAATCGATTGAGTTTCCAACGAAGGATTCTAGAAGTCTTGTAAATCCAAGCCCTTTTGTGGTTGCTTCAAAAGTTGTTGCACCCCACCGCTTGAAGACTTCCCCAAGACTTGTTGTACCTTCTCTAACTTTTTTTATTGAAGAATCTAGAGAGTCCATTGCGCCCTTAAGGCCTGGCGACGAACCAAAACCTATTTTCCCTAAATAAGTTTCAGCAAAAGAGGATCCTGTTTCAAAAGCTTTGTTTAGTCTTTCTTGAGATTCTTTTAGTTTATTAGCTTGAGCTTCAAGTTCTTTTTTTTCTTTTATTATTTCTGCTAAAGCAATATTGTAGCCTTCAAAAGTCTTAATATTTTCAAGAATACTTTTTTGTTCTTCTGATAAAGAACCTAAAAGATCTTCAACTTCACTATTAAAGCCGGCAACACTTACCCCACCTTTATCTGCTGCTTTTGAAAGCTTTGACAAGTTTTCTACAAGAAGATTAAATTCCTTGTCGGCATCATTGCCAGCAAGTTTTTTTAAATCAGCGATAAGATTTTTAAATGCGTTTTCATCTGCCATGATCTAATCTCTTATTTGATTGGCCAAGGAATGTTTGTTTTTCTTTCAAAGTCTTTTATTGAACGATCCAACTTTAACTTTGAGCTTCTTGCCTGGGGACTATTTGGACCATAAACATTTGAAATATTCATGAAATCTTTTTCTGCTGCAGCAGCAACAGCAAGGGCATCAATTTGTGAAGGTTTTCCTGTGATAAATGCATTAAATTTTTCAACACCCAAAAGGTGATAAAGAACGTTTTTTAAATTTCCAATCCTTGTGTGGATTGTTTCATATTCATTTAAAGCAGCCAAATTTAAATGCACTTCTTTTCTTTCCACTGGTCATACTCCTTCTTAAATAAATAGTAAAGCAAATAAAATAACGGCAATTAGCCATTATTTATTCTTGATTTCTCTATTTCTCTTGCTTCGTCATTTTTTTGCTTTATTAGCCTTTGGATAAACCAACGACGAAGCGAAACAGGTAAATTATAAGATTCAAATAATGAAAAATTGCCGTGATATTTTAATGAAAACAGCTCTTCATATACTACCTTTTGGTAGTCGCTATTCAGGCCAAAAAAATTTTGTTGTGATTGGAAGAAAGGTAGTTTCTTCATGGCCACAAGAGCCGCACTCAAAATCTGTTAAGATTTCAGTTGTTGGTGTTGCTTGTCTTATTTTCTTGCGAAGGGCCCTTAAGTCAGTTGCTGGAATTTGGTCATACACCTTTGCAAAGTCCATTGGGGCTCCATTTACACTAACTGTAATCATTGCAAGCTCTTGAGAAGATCGATTGTAGGCAACATTGTGCTTGTCATATTTCTTTAGCCTTGCTTCAAGTTCTTTTTCGTCTTTTCCGTTTGCAATTCTAAACTCAATTTTTGCTTTTGTTTTTGGAAGTTCATAAACAAAAGTGTTATTTTGAGTTAAAGTGCAGCCTTCAGGTGTATTGAAAGGCTGTGTTGTAATGCAATCGTTTAGATTGTAAGTTTCTTCGTGCCTTGTCCCACAAGAAGGGCAAGCAACAGAAACAGGGTAATCTTCACCAAAAGAGTGTATTCGAAGCCAAAACAACATTGTTGCTTTATCTCCTGGGAGCAAGTCTTCAACTGAAATTTTTGGTGAAACTAAAACAGATTGAAGAAGGCGATCTACTGTTGAGTTTTCTTTTGCATAATCTTTATTAACAATAATATCTTCTTCTTTTGCTGTTATTTCTTTTATTTCAACAACAGGATTTTGTCTTAAAGGGTGATTTTCTGGATAAAAAACGCCTTGTGAAGGCAACTCCACAAGGTGTTTCGGTATGATAAAACTAAAATCTGATGTTTGTGCCATTGCTTCTACTTCCAATGGGCTTTCTTCTGTGTTTTTATTTTCTAATCCTAGTCTTTCTGAATTGTTTCTCATTTTTCTCCTATGAGGTTAAATAGCTTGCTAATTTTGGGCGTTAGGACTATTAGCCGGATTCGCTGTTGGTGTTGGTGCCTCCTGTAAAGCCGAGCCCGGGCGCATCGCCTGTTGGGCCTTCCGCTGTAAAGTAATCGTATGCAAATGTTATTTGAACATCTGAAACTTCTTCGCTGCTGTAGTCAAGGCCTTGTGGAAGTGTGATATTCTTAATCCAAGCGTTTTTAAGATTGTAGGTGTTGTTTATTGTGGGCGGGGCAGCACCACCACTACCGCCTGCCTCTGCGGGCCCGCCCAAGTGGGTAAGGGTAACTGGCATAACTGCTTTGCTCTTGAAGATCATAGAGTTGTTCGCATCATTAGCGCTGGGATCGTCACCGAGAACGCTTGGATTTGCATACCCTGAATCTGAAAACATCTTTAAAAGTTTAAAGCTTGTATTAGGGTCTACGGCCTCAATTAAAGTTATTTGTAGATCTTGATAGGTTACTTTTCCTGGATATTTAAATTCATGATTAACAAAATGAACTTTTGCTTCTCCAACTGAAAAGTTAGGTAGTTGAGTTGATTTTGCAATCCAAACTGGAAGGGCGTTGGCCACGCCAATATTAACTAAAAATCTAAAATTTCTTTTAGGTATTGCTGCGGTATTTTCTGATGACCAAAAATTTGCCATTTCTTATTTTCTCCTTTTTATAGTGCTTCGCCTGATCTTAAGATTTCAACGTCAAGTGCAATAAACTCAATTGCTCTTGCTGGCTTGATAAGAACCTTGCCGTAAAGAACGTTTCTATCTTGAAGTTCTGGTGTTGTTGTGGTTTCGTCTAGAACAATCTTGTACTCAGTTAAACCACCACCAGCTTTCACGGAAGCCAAGATTGGATTAAGCCGGTTCTTAAAGTCTCGCCAAGTGCTTGGAATGTTTTGCTCAAACAATACTGAGTTTGAAACAATTCCAATTTGCCTCTTAAGGTAAATAAGAAGGCGACGAACATTAACTCGGTCTAGAGCGCTTGACTTAACTTGAAGTGTTTTTTGACCAAAGATAACCGGCCCAACGGCAGGGAATCTGGCAATTGGGTTAACGTTAATTTCGTAAAGATCATCTCTTTCTCTTGATCTTAGTACGGTTGCAACACCGCTCACACCAACCTCTCTAAGGCCGCCACGGTTAAACCCTGCGGGAGCGAACCAAGGCTCTGAAACTCTCGCTGTGCGTCCAAATACACCCATTACAGCAACGGTTGGTGGCATAAAGATGCTCGTTCCGTCTTGTGTCATCTTGACTGCTGGGTAGTATGCTGCGGCGTAGCTTGTGTTAAGAGCTCTATCTTTAAAGGTTCTTAAAGCCTCGCTTAAAACTGGTGAAGTTTCTGTATCAGCAGCAGCTGTTTCTGTGTTTGGCTCATAGTCGTGTTTGATATCTAAGAGCGCAATTGCATCTCCACGGTCTTCTACTGTTCTAATTAAAGTATCTTGAAGGCTGTCTTTTGTAAGCCCTGGTATTGCAACAGAATCGAATTCAAGAACTTCAGGGTCTTTAACTGCCTTGATTGCTTTTTCAATTGAGTAGTAGTTGTATCTTGAAGTAGTATCAAGTAGTCTGTTTGCAAATGGATCAGGCTCAGTTATCTTAATGCCGTCAGAGCCGCCCATAACTGGAACAGAGAAACCTCTAATTCCTGGGCCGTTAAGGCCTCTTGTTTCGACTACAGCGTAAGATCCTGTTGTGGCGCCAGCAGAGGCAGTAGTGCTTCCGTAGTACCACTTGTCTGCAGTGATTGAAGTACCAGCAGCTCGTGATCCTGACACGAACCTTGCGAAATTATAATCTCCGCCGGCAACTCTACTGTCAGCATCTGCAACTGTTGCACTTGAAGTGCCTTGTTGAAGCTCGTCAAGAGAGAAAGCCACTAAGACTTCTGTACTTGTGTCTGCTGAAGCTGGATATGTGTAATCCGCTGCAGTTAAGTCAGCTGATAGGCGACGAACAACATCAAAGTAAGTATTGTTATCTTGAGCAGACCTAGCACCAAAACCGTTTGCTCTTTGTGTAGTATCAACAGCTGTATCAACAAGACCTAGTTTTGGAAATTTCATTGTGCCGGTTAGAGAACCTGATGCAAGACCGCCATAGTAGGTTGAGCTTGTAAGGTAAATATTTGCACCGGAAACAATCTCTGCAGCGCTAGTGAAGCCGGATGCAGCATCGTTTAGTGCGGTTGACGAAGTTAAGAGAGTATCCACACTTGCAGAAGCAGCGGCAGTGAAGCCCGAAGCGTCCTTGTATTTGATTCCTCCATAGAAACCAAATGGAAGGCAGAGCTTATTAAAGCTTCCTAGTCTGATATCTTCATGAAGCTCTACTCTGAAGTATGCGCTAGCGTTTCCGTACTCGCCTCTTTCTGTGTATCTTTCTTCATCATCATCCCAAACAAAGTAAGAATCACCTACTCTTTTTGCGATAAAGTTTTCTGACTCATCATCTAATGTTACACCTGCAAAAACTTCAAGAGGCTCATCTCTGTCAAGAGAGCTTCCTGGTGTTGCTGTTGCTCTATAGATAACAACGTCGAATGTGCCATAAGGATTCTCAGCAATATTCTTGGGGTATCTAATGTTTTCGATTGCTACGTTAACGTCTTTTTGGGTGCCTTGACCGGCCTGTTGGATTCCAACAAAGCGGAAAAGCTTTTGTAGCCTATCGTAAGTAAAGGAGCCTGTGTCGGCTGAGAGATCTTGTGAGACTACCCAAGGAGTGGTTGGCTCATAAAGGGGCTCTCTTCTGTCCGCATGGTCTGCTCCACTATTTTGAAGCTCGAAGACAGCAGCATAATGCACATTGGCTGATGATGTGCCAAGTGCGTCTTCAGTTGAAATAAAGTCTTCATATGTCTCACCAAGCCAGTAAGTTTTTGTGGTTGAGTATATACTTGAGTTTGTTTTTTCTGGATTAGTATTTAAAACGTTTCTAATGAAAGTATCATCATTTTTATTAAATGATACATCAAATTTTTCGCTGCCTATTTCAATTGTAGTTTTTGAGTGGCTTGCCGTGATTAAAGAGTAAGCACCACTAACTACATTCTGCCTATCTACAATCTTTACCTTATCGCTGCCGTCGACATAGATAGTTGCAGCGAGCGCTCCTGTGATAACGTTGCCGGAGCCGCTTGTGTATAAAAAGATGCCGTAAGCGGTTGTTGCATTCCAGCCGGCTTTGTCAGCATCAACAGTATCAGCGCTTGTTCCTTCATCTCCTAGAAGGCGAACGAAAGTTAAAGGGCCTGTTCCTTTTTGCTCTAAGTATTTTTGAGCAGCAACGGAACCATAGTGAGTGGCATAACCTGAGCCTTGTCGCCAAACGTCATCAACGTTTTTCCTACCAGCTTGTGGTTTACCGAAAATTTGTTCAAATTCCTCATAATTTCTAACAACTGTTGGAAATAATCCAGGGCCTCTGTTTGCTTGTCCAATAACAAGTGGGCCAACTTCTGTTGGTAGTGGTTGAACTTCTGATCGGTCAACCTCTCTAATGAAAACTCCGGGTGATTTAAAAGTAAAGCTATTAGCAGCCATTAACTGTTCTCCTTATAAAATGCGTTTTAATATAAATAGTTATTTAAAAACCAAAAACTACATTATTTGTTCTTTTATTCTTATATCAACAAAATTTTGCTTTAAAGAAATAAAATTTTTCTTTTCGTTTTTATCTTCTCCAAATAAATATCCTAAAACTTTAAAGTTAACTGTTGTCTCATAAAGGCGCTCTTCTTCAGAAAGATTGCTTTTTGTATCTTTCTGAGAAAAAGACTCCTCTATAAATAGTTCGTAGGAATGGTTATTTTTATTTATTATTATATAATTTAAATTTCCTGGCCTTGCAATCAAGGGTGCTACCATATCGTTCATTTGTTCTTGGTAGTTTGAAGTAAGTGTTAAAGAGTAATTAAGTGTTAAGTGGACAATTTGTGGGATATTAAAAAACTCATAAACAACTTTTTTATTATTAAATCTTAAATTTGAAAATCTATTATTTGTTTTCTTTAAAGAAGACGCTGCAGCAAACTTCTTTGTAACTTCCTGAGTTATTCTTCTGCCCAGCGTTATTGAGGCACCGGTGTTATCAGGTGGGACATTTCCATAAAATGATCCTTTAAAAGACTTACTTTTATTTATGTTTTCTCTTGATATTGTAATAACAGGAAGTTCAAATACACCTTCTTTTCGTGGCTCTTCTTTTGAAAGCAGAGACCTTTCAGGCATCGACCACCTTAAAGGAACCTTAGTAAAGCCTTTGTTTGTTTTTGTTGATATATCAAAGTTGTTTTTAAAATAATCATATACAGCAAAATCAATATTTTCTATTGTAGAAGGAAAAAATGGAATGTCAACAAATTTAGTATATTCATTGTATTTAATGTTTTCCACATCATATATTGAGTCGTTAAGTTGCATCAAAAACACCTTTTCTAGATTTAATACAAGCAGCAGATATTTCAAATCTTTTATCGGCTTGACCAAAAAGAAGCCTGGGCTCTATTAAGGATACGATTTCAAATAAATCATCGTCATATAGCACAAAATCGCCTTCTCTAACATAAAGATCTTGATCTTCAGTTAGTCTTCTTTTATGAAAATTAACAGTTATTTTAAATGATTTATCTAAACCATAGTTTTTTGTTTCTGTCTTGATTCCATCGAACTTTACAAGAGCGTGAACTCTTACGGGTGGCAGGAATGTTTTTTGTATTGCCTCTCCGTAAAGAGGGTGATAGTTTGTGTGTTCAAGGGATAGAGGGTAATAAGCAACAGTTTGCCCGATGACCCTTTCAATAAGTTCGTCATTTACTTGCTTTACAAGATCTCGCTCTTTTTCATTAAAGAAAAGAGGAGGCGGGGGGCTTGCTGGGCGGCTCCACTCGTCAGACATTATGAACTACCTTGTGGGCCGGTATAAATGGCCATTGGGATTGATTTAAAGGTCTCAACCACGGCAGTTATCTTGGCTTGATCATCTTGTGCAAGCTTGGTGTAAGTCAATTCGTCCATAATGGCCTTCAGTTCGTCTCTAAGGGCTTGCTTTTCTGTCTTGGACTCGTCCTTAAGGGCAGTGCCGTTAAGCGTCACAGACTCGCCAGGAATGGGCACAGTGGCAAATTTAGAACGAACTTCACCCAACTGCCCTTTTGAGACAGCGAGAGCATAGCGCCGAATCCAATGCTTGCCGATTGAGTTAATATTTTCAAATGGAATGTTTTCAAATGGCAGGGTGTTCATATTGTTGACACCATTTATTTGTTTTTGAACATAGCCAACTGAAGAAGATAAGGGCGATTCGTCAACAGAGTACTCAATCCACATTTTCTTTGGCTGAACAATGGAAGGAGCAGGGAAGATTCTTAGTTTGTTGTTTCTTAACTGATAAGAGAATCCACTTGTCCTTGTATAAATGTTGTCTTCGAAAGCCATTGCCTGGGCTTTGTTTTGCCAGACTGGAATAACTTCAAATGTTGAATCATCAGCATATTGACCATAGTTAGCCAAGTTGCCAACTGTGTTCAATCCGCCATAATAGCCATAAAATCGCCACATTGCTTGTGGTGTCTTGTAATAGACTTTGCGAATCATTATTCTGTTATCTGTTCCAACAGTTCCAGAGTGCACAGGATCATTTCTTAAAATCTCTTCTAAGTCATAATCTTGTTTCTTGACCTCAACATCAATCGAAGCAGAGTAAATGGTGACAAGGCCGCCAACACGAACTTCTGTGCCAATCGAATCTCCAACTCTTCTTGAATACTCAAAAGAAAAGCGAGTAAACTTTGTTGCCGCTGAAGATCCTGATGCATCTCCACCAATGATTGTTCCATCTGAATCAAAAGATCCTGTTGCAGAGCCAAGAAGGTCTGTAAGTGAGTTTTTGCTTTGATGGAGGTTGACCAAGTAAGAGTATTCAACACAAGCATCCTCATATGCTGCATAAACATTTCCGGCAGTAAGTTCAATGTCCAAAACATCGCCACCAAGCATTTTATAAGTATAAGCAACTTGATCTGCTGCACCTGTTAAGAAGGAATCTGATGTGGAATAAATACCGTAAGGTAAAGTTCCTGCAACATCAGTTACTGTTCCTGTCTGGGGCAATATTACGGCCGAAGTTTGTGAAATGGGGGTCAAAACAGGCAAAGCCATTCTTTTGGTCTCCTTTTTAAGTGATCTATCTTAAATAGTTCTCGACAAAAGAAAACCCCCCGACAATAATGCCGAGGGGTTTAATATCTAACTTAAGTTAGATTAGCCAAGGAAGTCTTTGCAGACTACAAGTCCGTACATATCGGGACGAACCATCTTCTTAGCGTAGCGTGTCATGACACCCTTACGAGGTACGAAGTCCTCAACGCCGAAGATTGTTGGTGTGACCTGGAGTGGGACGTATGGAGCGTAAACGTAGCCAGACTCAAGGAATGAAGCGCCTCGACGACCAACTAGTACGACATTGCGTAGGAAGTATGGGTCGACGTAAACGTCAAACTTCTTGGAGATTGAACCAACCTTTACAGCGCCAACTGTGCCACGATCGTCGTCGTGAGTTACAGAAGCACGGAAGCCGGAGGTGAACTCAAGAATGTTAGCCATTTCTGGTGAGACAACAATAAAGTT
>Ga0209645_1000099_pt1 | contig 41828 bp, 58 predicted proteins | sample ETNvirenome_6_30_FD_184070 | JGI IMG/M metagenome (GOLD analysis project Ga0209645, IMG submission 184070) | Marine viral communities from the Pacific Ocean - ETNP_6_30 (SPAdes) (version 2) | ecosystem: Environmental > Aquatic > Marine > Oceanic | place: Pacific Ocean | collected 2013-06-19
GGCTTCAAGTACTTTAACCGTTCGCCTATCAAAACAGCAATGGAAGGAGACTTTGATACCGGTAACATGCGATTCAAGGCACGAGAGCGTTACAGCTTTGGTGTTTCTGATTGGCGTTGTGTCTTCGGTACACCGGGTGCATAACCCTTTGTAAAATAAGATAAAATCTTATTTGTGAAGACTAGGAAAGGGATAGGTAAAACTATCCCTTTCTTTTTGCTTTAAAGTTTTGTATTCTATAGGTATCCTGACAGCCGCATGGGGTGGCTGACAATTGCCAAGACAGGAGATAAAAATGGCTAATACTACTTTTTCTGGACCAGTACGATCCGAAAACGGATTTGTATCTGTATCTAAAAACGCCACTACTGGCGCAATCACAGACATTACTACTTATGGAGGAGCTCCCGTTTCTTTAGCGGATGCGGATGTAACTCTGACTAATGCTACACACAGCGGCAGGGTTTTACTTGTTCCTGATGGTGGGCAAGACAATACATACACCCTTCCGGCACCAATAGCGGGATCGGTATTTAGATTTGTTTATGCTGGAGGAGCCGCAGATGCAACAGATGCGATTATTGTTACTCCGGGCAATACAAATTTTTATATTGGCGGGGTTACCTTCCTTGATTCAGATAATGAAATCAGTTCTGTGTTTTCTGATGGTAACTCAAACAGCAGTATTCAAATAAATGTACCACAGGCTTTTGATATAACTATTGTTGGTAAGGACACAACTAATTATCAAATTTTTGGTAATGTTACCTCAGCAACTGCTCCCGCTTTTGCAGATCAATAATAGGAGGTCTAAATGGCTGATACAGTGGCTACACAGACCCTTGCAGACGGGCCTAAGTATGCAGTAATGAAATTTACAAACATTTCGGACGGAACCGGAGAAAGCGCCGTTACGAAAGTGGATGTAAGTTCTTTGGACAACAGCGCAGACGGCGATGCCTGTACCGGAGTCGTTATTGAACGGATCTGGTGGCAATGTATCGGTATGAAAGTGCAAATCTTGTGGGACGCGAGTTCGGACTTGTTTTGTATTGAATTAGGTGAAAACCAAAGTGGAGATCATGATTACACCATTTTTGGGGGTCTCCTAAACAATGCTGGTTCAGGTAAAACAGGAGACGTTAATTTTACTACAGTCGGTCATTCTAGTAATGATACATATACTGTAATCATGTACTTACGCAAAAAGTTTGATTAAGTGAACAATGGCGACTGTTAAAAACGTAGAGCGTTTGCCTTCAGGACGGTTAAAATACCGGGGAGAAACTTTTGCAGGTTTTAATAAACCTAAAAAAACCCCCGGTAAACCGAAAAAAAGCGCGGTTCTTGCTAAAAAAGGTGACCAAATCAAGTTAGTTCGGTTTGGGGACCCTAATATGTCTATTAAAAAAGATCAACCTAGTCGTAGAAAAAGTTTTAGGGCTCGTCATTCTTGTGACACTGCGAAAGATAAATTTTCTGCGCGGTATTGGTCTTGTAAGGCGTGGTGATTGAAATGACTAAATTATCTCCAGAAGAGGTTTTAAGCAAATTAGCTCATCACGAAATGAAATGTGACCTTCGATATAAAAATATTGAAGAACGATTAGATTCGCAAAAAGAAGATTTAAAAGGTTTAAGCAATAAACTTTGGTTTTTAGTTGTTTTAATTATTGTGACTCCGATGGTACACCGTTTGTGGGGTTAGTATGGGTTCTAGAGTAAAAACAGGTCCGAATCAAAAACCTTGTGGCGTTACCTACTTTCGAAAAGGTGGGGCTGTTTCTAGTAAGTCAAAGGGCAGCAAAATTTGCCCGGAGGGAAAAGCTTGGGCTAAACGAACTTTTGACACTTATCCAAGTGCTTATGCAAACTTAGCTGCATCTAAATATTGTAAAGATCCTAACTACGCTAAAAAATCCAAAGGCGGTAAACGGAAAGGTCGTTAATGGGCAAGCTAAAAGAATGGGTAAACCAAGAGTGGGTTCGTATAGACAGCTCAGGAAATATTGCGGGTCCCTGCGGTACGTCTAAAAACAAAAAGAATCCAGACCGGTGTTTACCTAAAGCTAAAGCTCAAAGTTTAAGTAAATCTGAAAGAGCCTCGACTGCTCGAAAAAAGAAACGAGAGGGCGCTAAAGGTAAACAGGTTGTGGCTAATACACAAAAAGCTAAAGTAACTAAGATGGAAAAAGGCGGCGTGGTTGCAATAGGTTGTGGTCAAATTTTGCCTGATAGACGAAAAATTACTACAGGTTCTGTTTCTAAAAGAGCATGACTTTTTTTATAGGAGATCCCGTAGAGAAAGCGGTAGTGGATGAGATTAAATCTTGGTCTAATAAAGTATTAGAAAAACCTAACGTTTTTTTTAATAATTTACCGCCTTGTCCTTACGCTAAAAAGGCTTGGCTAGAAGATAAAGTAGCGATTTTGTTTAAAAATGAAGATAGTTATCAAGATCTGTATTCAGCTTTGTCTCAGTGGGAAGACACCTATGACTTAGCTATATTAGTAGATTTTGCATTTGAAAAAGATCCTGATTTGTTTCACCAGTTTTTAAATGACGTAAACCTTGGAATTTCAAAAGGGTTTTTTATAGACAGCGATATGTGGGTTATGGGTTTTCATCCTTATGATGAAGCTCCAGAGTTTTCGGAAGAGGCTGATTTTGAACCTTTGACGGACGTGAACTACGCTATGATTTTTGTTCAAAGGCTCTCTAAATTGCAGGAGTCTGCATACAAAATAAAGAAAAACGGGTATTATGATAATTATGATGAGGAGTATAATGCTTCTTATATTTTTAAACGTAGAGAAGACTTTTACAGGAGACTAAAAAATGGCAATGGCACCTAAAAAAATGCGCGGTGGCGGCATGGTTAAAAAAATGCGCGGTGGCGGCATGGTTAAGAAAATGAAAAAAGGCGGTGAGGCTACTAACGGCATGAGCGTTGCAGAGCTTCGTAAAAAAGCTAAAGAAAAAGGGTACAAATTAGTTAAGGCAACTTAATCATGGCTACGTCAGGGAGCAAAGATTTTGAGCTAGATGTAGCAGACTACATCGAAGAAGCTTTTGAGCGTTGTGGCTTAGAAGTTAGGACCGGTTACGACCTAAAGACAGCTAAACGTTCACTTAATCTGATGCTTGCTGATTGGGCTAACCGTGGGTTAAATCAATGGACCATTAAACAACGGTCCTTATCGCTTGTAGTAGATGACGGCGAGTATGATTTATCTGCGGACGTAATAGACGTTTTATCTGTTGTTGTTAGGGTATCCAGTACGGATTATTCCTTAGAGCGATTAAGCCGCGATGAATATTTAACCATACCTACTAAAACGACATCGGGGCGACCTAATCAGTTTTTTTTAGACAGGCAACTTACGCCTAATTTGAAAATATGGCCTGTCCCGGATAGTTCTAGTTCGTACACTATATATTATGATGCTTTGACCCGGATGGATGACGCTGACACTTTTACTAACACAATGGATCTTCCCTTTAGATTCTATCCTTGTTTGGCGGCGGGTTTGGCGTATTACTTATCTTTAAAGAAAAACCCTAAAATGACTCCGATGTTGAAAACAATATATGAAGAGGAGTTTCAAAGGGCTGCCGAAGAAGACCGGGATAGAGCTTCTTTTAACGTTGTACCAAAGTTTAGTTATTACAGGTCAGGATAATGGCTAAATTTGCATCAGGAAAAGACTCTTACGCAATTTGCGACAGATCAGGTTTACGGTATCCGTATAAAGTAATGCGTAAAGAATGGAACGGTTTGCGTGTTGGACCTGATCAATATGAGCCAAAGCATCCGCAGTTAGGTCCTTTTAGAAAAGTAGTAGATCCGCAAGCTTTGCAAAATGCTAGACCTGACCGAACTGAGCCTATGGATGTCTATGTAGGCGTTCCCACTGTTGAAGATGAAAATTTAAGACCAGCTACCGGTTTTGGTCAAGTTGGTTTGGTTACGGTGACGACATCATGAGTTTTACATATGCACAATTAAAAACAGCCATTCAAGATTACACAGAAAACGATGAAACATCGTTTGTAAACAATCTGTCCATTTTTATCCAACAGGCGGAAGAACGCATCTTAAAAAACGTTCAACTTAGCTTATTTAGAAAAAATGTGAGTGGAACTATGACGGCCTCCAATAAATATTTGGCGGCCCCTAGCGATTTTTTAGCGCCTTTTTCCTTGTCTTTTGTTGACGCTAACAGTGAACATCAGTTCTTAGAATTTAAGGATGCTGATTTTATACAGTCTTTTAACCCCAACGGGGCTACAGAAGGAAATCCTAGGTATTATGCTGTCTTTGATGTGGATAATTTTATTTTAGGGCCCACACCTAATGCGGCTAGAACGGTCGAGCTACATTATTTTTATCGCCCCGCTAGTTTAACAGCGGGAGCCGACAGCGGCACTACGTGGTTAAGTGAAAATGCTCAAATAGCCATGCTTTATGGAAGCTTGTTAGAAGCGTATACTTATATGAAAGGTGAGCAAGATTTAGTAGCTTTGTATGAAAAACGTTTTGGTGAAGCTTTAGTTGGAATGAAGATGCTGGGTGAAGCTAAAGAAGTTACCGATGAATATAGGGTTGGTAAGGTTATTAGGGCTAAACAGTGAGTATTCCTGCATTGGATTTAAATGTTACGCCGACCTTTAGTGTTGAGGTAAAAACCACGAGTAATCGAGGGTTTACCCCAGAAGAGGTAGCGGAACGCTGTGCGGAGAAAATCATATCTATTTCCGATACAGCAAACCCAGTAATACGGGATCAAGCAAGAGCTTTTAAAAAACATTTAATTAAAGTCCTATCTTTTTACATGAGAGAAGCTATTAAAAGTGATCGAACCACTATTTATAACGCTTTGTCTGATGCGGGACATCAAGATTTAGCTGAATTAATAAGGAGAATTTAACATGGCTTTTTCAGGTAATTTCATGTGTACTTCCTTTAAAAAGGAATTGATGTTTGGAGCACATGACTTCGCAAACGGAGCAGACACGTTTAAGATGGCGCTTTACACGTCTTCTGCTAGTTTAAATGCGTCTACAACAGCGTATACCACAAGTAATGAGACGAGTGGAACGGGATATAGTGCTGGTGGTCAAGATTTAACTAACGTTGATCCCACCACTAGTAGTACAACGGCTTTTACCGATTTTACAGACGAAACATGGAGTTCTTCCAGTATTACGGCAAGAGGGGCGTTAATATATAATAGCACTCCTAATACGACTTCAATTTCGTTAACCAATCCTGCTGTCATTGTTCTTGACTTTGGCGCGGACAAAACTTCTACTACTGGAGATTTTACAGTCGTATTTCCAACAGCCGATGCAAGTAATGCCATAATAAGGATTGCTTAATGTCTGTTACCGTCACTTATACGGGCTGGAATAGTTCAGCTTCAGCATGGGGTGACGGGGGCTGGAGTCAAGATCCAGCTTTAACAGGTTTAACCGGGTCTGTTGGTTCGGTAACCGTTTCAGCTAACGCTGGCGCAAATGTTACGGGTCTTCAAGCACAAAGTGCCCTAGGGTCTGTAACGGTAGTAGGAAAAGCAAATATACCAGTTACTGGGTTAGCGGCAACTTCAGGAATTGGTTCGGTTACAGTAAACGCCGCATCTGTAGTCACTACAACAGGACTTTCCGCCACGGCTGTTGTAGGATCAGTTACTGCACAAGGCGGTACGGAAATACCCGTTACCGGCTTGTCTGCTACTGCTTCTGTGGGGACCGTGTTGGTTTGGGGAGATATTGTTCCTAACCAAAATCCAAGTTATAGTACGGTACAACCGTCTCAAAATCCAAGTTATAGTACGGTACAACCGTCTCAAACCCCTAATTGGGAAAAAATAGCCGCATAAGGTGTAAAAAATGCCAAGCACATATACTACGAATAATGGTATTGAACTCATAGCCACCGGGGAACAATCGGGAACATGGGGCACTACCACCAATACCAACCTAAGTCTTCTAGATACATCTTTAGATGGTCAAGTCACTATTACCTTGAGCAGCGCGGGATCTTCGGGGTCTCCGAACGCATTGCCGGTCACAAATGGAGCCGCTTCTAATGGTAGAAATCGTTTAGTTATTTTTAATGATGGAGGGGACTTAGGCGGCACCGCTTTTGTTCAACTCACTCCTAACGATGCTGAAAAAATTATTTACATACGGAATAGTTTATCTGGAAGCAGAAGCATTTTAGTTTTTCAAGGAACGTATAATGCGTCAAACGACTATGAGGTTCCTGCGGGAACGACTGCCGTTATCTATTTCGACGGTGCCGGGACTGGTGCTGTTGCAGCTAATGTTTTTAATAACGCTTATTTTGATAGCTTGCGGTTGGGTTCTGTATCAGTTACCGCAATACTTGACGAAGATAATATGGCTTCCGATAGCAATACTGCGTTGGCTACGCAACAATCTATTAAAGCGTATGTAGATACTCAGCTTACCGCAGAAGATTTAGATTTTGCGGGTGATAGCGGTACAGGTTCAGTTGATTTAGACAGTCAAAGTCTTACAATCGCAGGCACTTCAAATGAGATAGAAACGTCTGCAAGTGGTCAAACTCTGACGGTAGGTTTGCCCAGTGGGGTCACCATAGGGACATTAACTTTAACCAACGATTTGACGGTAGCTAACGGCGGCACAGGCGCATCGAGTGCTGCTGACGCAAGAAGTAATCTTGGTTTAGTTATTGGTACAAATGTTCAGGCGTATGATGCGGATACAGCTAAAACTGATGTGGCTCAAACTTACACTGCGGGTCAGAGAGGTGAGATAACTGCACTCAGTGATGGTGCGACGATTACACCAGACATGGCAGATAGTAATAACTTTAGTGTAACTCTAGGTGGCAACCGGACACTTGCTAATCCAAGCAATCTTACCGCAGGGCAATCAGGTTCTTTTTTTATAACGCAAGATGGCACAGGCAGTCGGACTTTAGCATACGGAAGTCAATATGATTTTATTGGAGGTACTGCTCCGACACTTACAACAACTGCAAGCGCAGTGGACAGGATAGATTATGTAGTTAGGACAACTGGCTCAATCCATTGTGTCTTTACGGGTAACTATTCATGAGTGTAATTGGCTCAAATATAATCGCAGGTTCCTCTGGAAATCAAGGAGAATACACGATAGACCAGAGTTTAAGACTACGCAGTGCTGCGTCTGCAATGTTTCGTAGAACGCCAAGTAGTGGTGGTAATCGTAAAACCTGGACATTGAGCTGGTGGGCAAAACGAGGGCTGTTAGGTAGCTCAGGGTTTACTGTATTTTCAGCAGGTACCTCTGCCACTGGAGATACAGGTGAGTTAATTATTAAGTATGACAATAATAATCCAGACTCACTAGCAATTCAAACTGGGTCTACTAACATAAGATTCACAAATGCAAAGTACCGCGATCAGGCTGCATGGCATCATGTGGTGGTAGCATTTGATACGACTCAAGCATCTGGAAGTGACAGACATAAAGTTTATGTAAATGGTGAACAAATCACATCATTTAGCACTAGTAACGATTTAGCTCAGGATACGCAAACGGCTGTAAACGATACTGTGCAGCAGGCGTTTGGTTACTTTGGCAGACTTAACGCACAGTATTTTGACGGTTATTTAACTGAAATAAATTTGATTGACGGTCAGCAGTTGACTGCAAGTTCTTTTGGTGAGTACGATACGGACACTGGCGTTTGGAAGCCTAAAGAGTATACGGGATCTTATGGGACAAATGGTGTTCATTTGGATGGCACTGGGACCTCGGCCATCGAGGACGTATCTGGAAACAACAACGATTACACAATCGTTAATTTACAGCTAACAACTTCAACTGCATCGACTTATGACTCGATGAAAGATGTTCCAACTTTGACTGACGAGGACAAGGCAAACTACTGTACACTCCAACCAACTGCGTCTAATGCTGCATGCACGATGAGTAACGGCAACCTTACAGGAGCAACTAGCACCGCTAATTCAGAAATCGTGCTTGCTAGTCTGACAATGACTTCGGGTAAGTGGTATTGGGAAATGACTCCGACAGCAATTACGAACGGTGGCTGCATGATTGGTGTGCAGGAAGCTACTGATTGGAATATGCACGTTTTTAATTTTATTAGTAGTAACAACGGTGTTGGTTATTACACAAACGGAAACAAATACACACCAGGGTCTGCGGTTGCGTATGGGGCAACTTACACGACCAATGATGTTATTGGTGTCGCCTTAGATATGGACTCAGGCAATATTGAGTTTTTTAAAAACAATGCTAGTCAAGGGAGCATTTCGGCAGGGTTAAGTGGTCGATATGTGCCTGGGTTTAGTAACGGTGGTGGTACATCTGCTTGTACTGTTGAAGCAAATTTTGGACAACGACCTTTTGCTTACACTCCACCTAGCGGATACAAGGCCGTAAATAGTTATAACTTAGCGGACTCGACTATTGAGGATGGATCAGATTACTTTAATACGGTGTTGTACACAGGAACGGGTTCTAGTCAAAGCATTACAGGTGTTGGCTTTCAACCGGATTGGACTTGGATTAAGGAACGTAACGGTGTTGCAGATCACGGGCTTTATGACGCAGTGAGAGGTGTTCAGAAACAAATAGAAAGCAGTACAACTGCGGCAGAGACAACTGAGAGCACTGGATTGACTGCCTTTGGTTCTGACGGTTTTACGGTTGGGGCTTTAGCGCAGTTGAATACAAACACCGACACTTATGTGTCATGGAATTGGAAAGCCAACGGATCTGGTTCTAGTAACACAGTCGGAGATATAAACTCCACAGTCTCTGCAAACACTACGGCTGGATTTAGTGTTGTCAGCTATACGGGTAACGGCACAGCAGGTGATACTGTTGGTCACGGGTTGGGTGCTGCCCCTAAGATGATTATCGTTAAAAATCGTGACCAAGCAGATGCGTGGCAAGTTTATCATGCTAGTAATACCGCAAATCCTGAGACAGATTACCTTGTCCTAAATACTACGGCAGCTACTGCCGACAACATAAACAGATGGAATGACACTGCACCAACTTCAACTGTTTTTTCTTTGGGAGATGCTGATGAGGTCAACACAAACACCGAAAAATACATAGCCTATGTGTTTGCAGAAATAGAAGGCTACTCAGCCTTTGGTCGATACACGGGTAACGGATCTACCAATGGTCCATTCATTTACACAGGATTCAGACCTGCATTCCTTATCACTAAAAACTCAACTGGCACAGGTGGATGGCACATGACAGATACAACTAGATTTGCGTTTAACTCGTCATCTCAAATGGGATACTCAGACGCAGATACTTCTGCTGCTGAAGTTGCTTCTCGAATCTACAATGTTTTTTCAAATGGAGCTCAAATCAGAAACAGCGGTAGCGTGGTAAACACTGACGGTAGCGAATATATCTACATGGCATTTGCTGAAAACCCTTTTAAAAATTCACTAGCGAGATAACTATGTATTATCAAAATGACAAACCTTTGAAAATTGGACAAGCATTTACTTACAATGATGTTCAATACCCCGCCAACTGGCTTCAACTCTCGACAGCGGAAGATAGAGCAGCAATCAACATTACTTGGCAGGCTGATCCAGTTAGAGCGGATGATCGGTTTTACTGGAACGGGAACACTGATACTCCAAAAAATTTAGATGATGTTACTGAGAATGGCGTAGTCACCAAAGGTCTAAAATCCACATGGATCGCACAGGTTAAGCATACGGCAAACACGATGCTGGCTCAGACTGATTGGATGGTGATTCGTAAAGCAGAGAGAGATGTAGCTATACCCTCTGCGACTGTGACTAAACGTGCTGCGATTGTGACTGAGTGCTCGAGGCTCGAAACAGCAATTACCAATGCCGCCGATATGAACGCATTTATTGCAGTAGTACAAGACCAACGATGGCCTGAGTAAAGCAACATGCCCTTAACAAAGCTTCAATTTAAACCGGGCGTTAATCGAGAGACTACCTCATACAGCAACGAGGGTGGTTGGTTTGATTGCGATAAAATCAGATTTAGGTTTGGTTTTCCAGAAAAAATAGGCGGCTGGGAAAAAATTTCAGGTTCTTTCTTTTTGGGAACGTGTCGTGCGCTACATCCTTGGGTAGCCTTAGATGCAAGTAAATACATAGGGGTAGGGACCAATCTTAAATACTATATTAACGAAGGAGGCGGTTACAATGATATTACGCCCATTCGTTTAACAACCTCCGCGGGAGACGTAACTTTTTCCGCCTCCGCAAATACCTTAGCCTCTGACGTTGCCGCTGGCGATTTAACGATTACTTTAACAAGTGCTTCGGGATTTCCAGACTCAGGCCGGATAAAGATAAACAGCGAAATTATAACTTATACGGCTATTTCAACTAACACCCTAACGGGATGTCTCCGAGCTCAAAATGAAACAACGGCGGCGGCTCATAGCTCAGGGGCAGCCGTAACTTGCGCGACCCTTATTGTCACGGATACCGCTCATGGTGCCATTGAAAACGATTTTGTAACTTTTTCAGGAGCAGCAACTTTAGGTGGGGTTGTAACTGCAAATGTACTAAACCAAGAATATCAAATTACTTCTGTTATTAATGCTAATTCTTATCAAGTAGAGGCAAGAGAGGTGGCCACTATAAGTAGTATTACCACCACGTCGGGTTTAAACCCAACTTTTGTGTTTGCTAATTCAAGTGATAGTGGTAATGGTGGTGGAAGTGTTGTGGGCGCTTACCAAATAAACACGGGTCTGGATACTGCGGTTTCTGGCACGGGCTGGGGTGCAGGCACATGGTCTAGAGGAACTTGGGGATCTGCTGCAACCACCACTACCTCTGGGCAACAACTACAAATATGGACTCACGATAATTTTGGTGAAGACTTGTTAATCAATGTTCGAGATAATGGCATTTATTATTGGGATAAAACCTCTGGCCTTAGCTCCAGAGCGGTGGCCTTAAACTCTTTATCAGGCTCTACTTCTGCACCTACTGTAGCCAAACAAGTTTTAATTTCAGATAGGGACCGGCACGTTATTGCTTTTGGGTGTGACCCGGAAAACAACATAGGAACACAAGACCCTTTACTAATAAGGTTTTCTGATCAGGAAAGTTTAACTGATTGGGCTGCTACGCCTACTAACTCTGCGGGAGATCTTCGAATTGGTTCCGGGTCTGAGATAATTACTGCGGTAGAAACAAGACAGCAGGTCTTGGTATTTACAGACGTATCGTTACACGCTATGCAGTTTTTGGGACCGCCTTTCACTTTCGGCATCAACACCGTTTCCGAAAACATAACTATTGCGGGGCCTTTAGCGGTTACTTCGGTAGAAGATAACGTGTTTTGGATGGGCCAAGAAGAGTTTTATGTTTACCGCGGTACTGTCCAACGTATACCATGCACTGTTAGAGATTTTGTATTTAGTGACTTAAACGAGGCTCAATTTAACAAGGTAGAGGCTTCTACGAATACGGCTTATTCTGAGGTTTGGTGGTTTTATCCTTCGGCCTCTAGCACCGAGTGTGATAGATATGTCGTGTTCAATTATCAACAAAACATTTGGTACTACGGTGAATTAAACAGAACTGCTTGGATAGACCGAGGCGTAGAGTCTAATCCAATAGCGGCCAGCACAGATCATGCGTTGTATTATCACGAGTCTGGTTTAGATGATGGTAGTGTGACTCCGGCGGCAGCTATATCTGCTTATGTAGAAAGTAGTCAGGTAGACATAAGCGATGGTAATAACTTCATGTTTATCCGACGATTAATACCGGACATGACCTTTAGAGATAGCACTAACTCAACGCCTACGGCTACGATGACGCTAGAGGTTCGTAATTTTCCGGGAGCCAACTACGACACGGTAACTAATAGTACGATAACTAAAACAGCTTCCGTTCCCGTAGAACAATTTACCGATGATGTGCATGTTCGATTAAGGGGTCGGTCGATGGCGTTTAAAATTTCTAGTTCAGACACGGGCATTGCTTGGAGGCTTGGTTCACCGAGGGTAGAGGTAAAACCGGATGGGCGTAGATAATGTCCAGAAATCTGGTATTACCGTTTTTTCCAATACCACCTAGCGAATATGACCGTGAGTATTTAGCAGAAGTTGTTCGATCTTTTTCTGTTTACTTGGAGCAGATACAAAATCCGGGTGAGGGAAGAAACACAGGGTTAGTTCTTACTAACCTACAGACAGATGACAGCGGGTTAGAAACAGGGGCTTTGTTTCAACAAGCAGGTTTTGTTAAAATAACTTTAGTAAACACGCCTCATGTCCGTGGTCAACAAGCAACAGGCTCCGTAGGGAGCGTAACGGTGACAACATCATGAGTGACGAAACGATTATTACAATGGCTAATGGCTCCACTTGGAGACCAGCCACCAGCCAAGATCTAATTCATTGTGCTAATTGCGGCAATGCGGTGGACACCCCTGAAGAATTACTATCCTATCCGTCTGGAAATTGCCCAGATTGCGGTAATTCATGGACGGGGACTGAAAGTAAAAGTACAATAATTCAAGTAACTATGCCTGAGAGCATATCTGGTGGAGCAGGATAATGGCTGAGATGACCGCAGAAATGGATCAAATACAAGTCCCTGACGGGGGTGTAGCTAGTTTCATGATGTCCGACGAGGACATTGCTAATTTAGAACGCGAAGAAGATCAACAGTTAGCCGAAGAAGTTTACGGCGGCGAGGGCATCAGTCAGTTTACGGATGTGGCGGCTCAGATGGCTTCTCTAGGCCGTTTTGGTGATGACGTTATTGTTCACGCTCAGACGGGTGAGTTGGTTATTCCTAAAAGGATTCTAGACGACAATCCTGAAATAAAACAAATGGTGTTTGAGCAACTGATGGCTCAAGGGATTGAAGACCCTGAGCAGTATGTTGTGGGTTCTGGATCGGCTTCCATTAATCCAGAGACAGGTTTAGCGGAATATTTTTTTAAAGGAATTAGACGAGCTATTTCCAAGGTCGCTAAAGGCGTAAAGAAGGTAGCCAGCAAGGTTGTTAAGGTAGCCAAAAAGGTTGCTCCGATTGTATTGCCGATTGCTTTGGCGATGACTCCTCTAGGTCCTATTTATGGAGCTGCTCTTGGCTCTGGTATTGGAACGTTAATGCAAGGGGGTAGTTTTAAGGATGCTCTTAAATCAGCAGCTATTTCGGGATTAAGTGGTGCCGCTTTCCAAGGCTTTAAGGGACCGGGAACATTTACTGAGAATATCGGTGTGGCCTTAGAAGCTCCGGGGGCTCGATTTAGTCAAACCCTAGCGGGAGCCACTGGTCCGGATAAGTTCTTTAGGCCATATGTTGGCGACCCTGTTTCGCCAGCGGGTCAAACGCCAACGGGTTCTTCTACAGGTCCTTCTACTAGTCCTTCGGGCGCTTCGGAGTATTCTTTAGCGGGACAAGCCAACCGACAATCTGTTACGCCAGAAGGAGTTTTTGAGCAAGACATTTCTAGAACGGCTCCATCTAGCTCTGGTACTGCTGATCTTAGGGGACCACAGGGAGGAATCTTTGAAGAAACCGTTTCTGACGCTGTTCAAAAACCAACCTCCTTTATGGATACGGCTAAAGATTATTATCAAAAAGGTAAAGACTTTTTATTCCCATCTGGGCCAAGTGGAGCAGATTTAGCTGCCGAACAAGCTAAATTTAGTGAGTCGTATGCTAAGGGTCTGATGGAAGCAAATCCCGGTTTAAGTGCCGCAGAGGCTAAAACTGCTGCGGATGCGGTTGCCCGACAACAAATAACTATGGAAAGTATTCAACCGGGTATTATTAGTAAATACGGGCCTCTGGCCGCAACAGGTCTAGGAGCGATGTATTTAAGCGGCGGTTTTGACACGCCGGAGCCCACTCCAGAAGAAGACTCACCGCTTGGCGTGAAGCGTGGTCCGACAGGCGTGGACTTGTTCCAAGCAGATCCAACTAAATACACCGTAGACGTTGGCACAGCGGCTCCGGTAACGTATAGAGCCCCCGAGACGCAGTACCGAAGTTATTTAAACACCTTGAGTCCTCAGCTAACCTATAACCCAGTTTTACCGTCAAGCCGCCCTACCGAAGGCAGTCCTTTTTATAGAGACACTAGACGGGATTTAAACTTATTGGGAGAGTCGGTAGGCTATGAATTACGAGAGCCCCCTTTTTATAGAGACACTAGACGGGATTTAAACTTATTGGGAGAGTCAGTAGGCTATCAATTACGGGCAAAAGGTGGTGAGATATTTCCTCGAAGAACGGGCGGAATAATGCCTGATGAGGGGGTGCCGGGCAAAGATAGCGTCCGGGCGATGTTAATGCCGGGTGAGTTTGTCATGACTACCGATGCAGTAAAGGGTATGGGCAACGGAAACCTAAGACAAGGAATAAAAAACATGTATGGAGTTATGGCTAACCTTGAGAGAAAAGGAAGGATGGCATAATGGCCGTTGAAACCACAGAACAAATAGTCCGCGAAGCGCCAGAAATAGAGGCGATTAAACTAGGGCTTTTAGAATCAGCAAAACAATTAGCCGATAAACCTGTAGCAATACCGGCCCAGCAGATTGCGGGGTTTTCTCCGTTACAGCAAGCGGCTTTTGGGGCGGCGGAACAAGGCGTTGGTGCTTTTCAACCGTATTTAACCGAGGCGGGCTTTACGCTAGGTGATGCTCAAACTGCGTTGGGCGGAACAATGGCGGGTGCAACACCGTTTCAACAAGAGTCGGCAGCCGGTATACGACAAGCGATGGCGGGCATTAGCCCACAAGTCGCGGCTTCTCAGTTAGGTATTGAAGGGGCGTTAGCCGGTGCGGCAGAAGCAACCGGTAGATTTGATCCGGCAGACATTGCGTTGTACCAAAGTCCTTATGAAGATTTAGCGGTACAACAAGCCTTAGCGGATATTGCTAGACAGGGAGAGATTCAACAACAACAGGTAGGCGCACAGGCCGTGGGCGCTGGAGCGTTTGGCGGGTCACGTCAAGCTATAGCCGAGCAGGAACTAGCTCGTAACATTTTGGACCAGCAAGCACGGACCGCGGCTCAGATGAGGGCTTCAGGGTTTGGCACTGCGGCGCAATTAGCAAGAGACGCTTATGAGCAACAACAAGCTCGTAAATTACAGACAGGTCAGTTAGGCATTCAAGGTGCACAGCAGGCCGGTCAATTAGGTTTGTCTGGGCAACAATTAGGCGGTCAATTAGCGCAAGGTCTTGGTAGTTTAGGTATTGATTACGGTGGATTAGGTTTGAGGCAAGGCGAGGCTTTGGGCACACTTGGTTTAAGACAGGCTTCTTTAGGTCAGCAGCAACAGGAGTTAGGGCAGCAAGAGGCAGGGTTCTTGTTTGATATTGGTCAGAGACAACAACAGCAACAGCAAGCCGAGCTTGAGGCAGCACGGTCCACGGACCTACAAGCAGCGTATGAGCCGTATCAGCGTTTAGCCTTCTTGTCTGATATTTACAAAGGTGCACCATCTACACAAATGTCTGTAGCTGGGGCAAGTAGTCCTAGTGTATCGACGGGTGAGAAGCTTCTTGGATTGGGTATTGCAGGTCTTTCGGCAGCCGCCGGAGCAAGTAAAGCGGGGTTATTTTAATGATGAATCGAAATTTAATGAATCGACAGATGTTTAGAAAAGGCGGTGCGGCTTTTCCCGATCTTAGCGGGGATGGCAAAGTAACGCAAAAAGACATCTTAATAGGACGTGGTGTTGTGCCGATGCAAGAAGGCGGTGTGGCACCCATGTCTGCTCAGGCCATGATGCCTGCGGCACCTCCGCAAGAGGCCATGATGCCGGAGATGGCGCAAGCGCAACAAGCGGGTATGGACCCCGCCATACTAGAAAGTATGTTAGCTCAAGCTAGTCAAGGTATTGCTTCACTAGACGAAGCTGAAGACTACGAGCAAGTCATGAATTCGATGAGAGAAAACGACGCTACCATTGAGGAGCGGCGAATGGAACTTGCAGATATTGTAGGTGAGCAGGATGCTCAACAAACTCCAGAATCCGTTCTTACTTTAGTGCAACCCGTCATGATGATGGCAAAGGTTGATGAAGGTGTAGGGTCGTTAGCTCAAGACGAGATGACCGAAGAGGTAACTGGAGATATGGCCGGAGGCATTATGTCTACTGTCAATATGGGTTCTGAGGAGGGCCCTGCTCCTGTAAATTTTAACCAAGGCGGTGTAGTTGGAATGCAAGAGGGTGGAGATCCATTCACTGCGCCGCCTGCAAATATGATAAAAAGTCCTTTACAGCAAGAATACGAATTACAACGTGATTTGTACGGACAACTTTTAGATAAAGATGCCCAGACTAGAGCGCTCCAAGGTCAACAAGATTTGACTCAAGCGCAAATGTTGTTTGATTTAGCGCAGACCGGACTAGCAATCGCGGCCCCCGGCCCACAACGTATGAGTCTTGCTGAGAAACTTGCGTATGCTGCACAACAAACAGAATTGTTTCCTAAAATAGGTGCTCGTGCTGCTGAATTAGAAAAGTTTAAACAAGAACAAGAACAAGAGTCTCGTAAATTTGATATAGCTGCCGCCCAAGGTGCTATTGACTTGCGTAATCAACGCCTAGCGGATGAGATGAAAGGAATTGATACCCCTTACGATATTCGAGTTATAGATCAAAAGGGTAATGTTATAGGTGTAGGACGCGGTCCTGTTACTAAAAAAAGACAACGAGAGCTAGAGGAGATGTATCCAAATGCTTCTGTTCAATTTAGTCCTATTTCTACCGACGAAGATAAAGGACCTGACTTTCAAACAATTCTAGATGATAAGGGTAAACCTCGCGGAACTTATGATCTTAACAATGCCAGTGATTTAATCAAGGCTAATCAAATTTTAAGTGACAATAGAGATAACGGTTGGAGTCTTGGAAAACCTACGTTTTCTGCGGATAAAGATCAAAAACCGTATAACCTAATTAAAGGTGCAGATATTGTTGCGGTAATTCCCGGTTCTGATAAAGAAGCTGAGTTGTTAGGACTAGGTTACGCAGTTGCAGGCGCGGTTAGCTCACCAGACGAATATGACTTTAAGGGCGTAAAACTTAAGATGGACGTTACGATTGATGGGCAACCCTATCAAGCGGGTCAACTTGTTAATTTAAACAGCCGTCAAATTGCAGCGTTAGATCCTACCGCAGTAGATTTAACACCGATGACCAAAAAAGACTGGTTATCCATGTTTAAGATGTCCGAAGAAAAATACAATTCTTTAAGTGAAAATGAATTAAACATTTTATCGGGTCTAGCTACAGTAGAAAATTACTTTAGTAAGTTTGGCATGAGCAAAGAGAACTTCTTAGCGTTACCTGAAGAAAAACGTTTGAAGTTAGTGGGTCTTGCTCCTGAAGAAAAACTGATGACTTTAGCTAACAACTCTATTGTCTCGGTTAAAAGTAAAGAAGGCGGTGGTTTTGAAATAGAAACCCTTCACACTCCTGACGTATTTCAACTTGTTAAAGGGGAGAATGGGGAGTTATTACAGGTAGATGCCCAATCGGGTAAGGTAGTTACTTTAAGAGAAGCGGTCGATTCTAAAAAGCCTGAGTACAGAACAATCCGAGACACCCGAACCGACGTAGTTACTTACGTTGATATTAATACCGAAGAGGGTCAGAAAGCCATAGATAACGTTACCGCTGAAAATTTAGCAACGGGCGCTACCGTTCTAAGGATAGGCACCATTCCTGCGGATAAACAGCAAGCGGCTAAAGCTTACTACATTGAAGGTGAAAAACAAATAGTTCTGAGCTTTGACGGTGGAAGAACTTACGTTAATGCAGACGGCCAAGTAAAAGAAATTCCCACTGAGGATGCGGTTCCTGTAAGTGATACGATAGCTAATCAAGTTTTGCGAGCAAGCAAGCTTAGACGGTTAGCTGGGGATCAATTAAGACAATACCTTGGCTCAGAAGCTCTTAACGTCAAGCAAGGTGAGCGGGGAGATACAAAACAACTTTCTGCACAACAAGCAAATAATGTTAGAACTGCTTACGAAGCGGCCTTAAATGGAACGGGAACTTATGCCAAATTCCAAGTTTTCTTAGATAACTATTTTGCAGGAGTAGCTTTACCTGAAAATGCTTTCCAACAAACTCAATCGGACAGGCAGTTCTTGGAGACTATAGTAATACTAGGCAGATCTGCTTTAGTGTTAAACCCTAGATTCCCTGTTGCTGAAATGGAAAGAGTACAAGGTCTTTTCCCCGATACAGAAGCTTTATTTGTTAACAATAAGACTCAAGCCAATAAATTGATCGAGTTAAAAGACGCTGTTTTAAAGCAGAAAAAACGTAATTTATCTGAGTTGGCAAACAACACAATGTTAGACCAAAAAGGCATGCAAGCTATTGTGTCTAACAACTCTGAAATTGATCGGTTGCTAGACTTGTTAGCCGGTGTACCGGATAAATATACGGGTCAAGATCTAGCGGACAGAGACGCTTTAGACAAAGTACTTCGAGAACAAAGAGAAAAGCGACTGAGGAAATAAATAATGGCCGAAAACATAGAAATAGATCCTATAACTGTTTCCGTAGATGAGCCTAAGCCTGAACTTATTTTAGGTTCTCAAGTTGATCTTCAAACTGAAGAAGCAGGAACGGGTTCACCTCTTGAAGCACAAGGGGTGACAGAATTTTCCTATTCGTTGAGCACCGCTCCTTTCGCGTCTATCTCTAAAGAAGAGTTAGACTCTATAGCACAGTTGTATCAAGATAAAAAAACAAAATTTGTCCCCTCTTTTGCTAGACAAATAGCGGGAGAGTTAGCTGTAGAAGACCCGGCTTTTTCTTACGAAAACTTATCTTCCGGCAAAGGTGCTTTTTTTGAGTTAAATGAAAGCGAAACAATTAGAAACATGAGGCCTGAGTTAAGAGCGCTTTCAGACAGACAAATTATAGAACAATTTACGGTTGATCCAGAAGGTCGCCCGTTGACTAAAGCTACTCAGACGGAAGGTTTTTTTAGGGATGCAATTCCGCAATTTGGAGGGTTTGCTGGGGCTGTTGGTGGTGCTAAAACAGGGGTTAGAGTACCCGGACCTCCTCAAGTTAAACTTGCCTCTGGAACTGTTTTAGGGGTGTTAGGCGGATTAGGTCTTTTTAAAACAGGAAATCTAGCTACCGATGCTTTAATGGGTAAAGAAAGACCTTTGTTACCCGGAGAAAAAGTTGAATATGAAAAAGGAAGAACAGCCGCAGGGGTCCTTCCGTGGTTGTTTTTACCTTGGACTTTAAGCAAAAACGTTTCTTTAGGCACGGCAGAGTACATTGCTAATTTAGCCAAAGGTTCGAAAACACCCGGAGGTGTAAAATTAGCGGAAAAAGCTGAAAAATTTTTACAAAGAACAGGGCAAGAGGGTAGAGAAAAATACATTCGAACTCCTCTTATTGAAGGTATTATCGGTTACGGTCAAGTACAGGGCGCGGGTTTTGCGGAAGAAACCTTTGAAGATTCTGGGATTGCAAGAATTCTTTCTGAAACAGGGGGCGGAATTGGAGCGTCTCTTTTAGCTAACCCCGCACTTAATCTTTTTAGATATGGCGGTGAACTTTATAACACATTTAAAGGACTAGCCGAGGACATTTCAACAAAAGGTTTTAAAAGCGTTGTAGGAAATCCTTTAAAATTAAAAAGACAAAATCTTGCGGTAAACAAAATAATAAATATTTTGGAAAAAGAAGCTCTTGACGTAATAGAGCTTCCAGAAAAGTTTACAGAAAAAGCAATTAATAGTTTACCGTCGTCTCAAAGAATAATTAGAGAACAAGAAAGAGACGAATATTTAAAAAAAGCACAGCAAGAATATGTCAACCTTGTAATTAACAATTTAGCGTCTGATGATCTTGCAAAAGAGTTAATTGATGACGCTGGAAATCCAATTAACTTAACGGCCGGGCAAAAAGGAGGTAGCGCCTCTTTGCTTGCTATAGAAAAATCTTTAGACAAATTAGGTCAAGGTTTAGGGGACGAACGACGGGTAGCCTCAACTAAAGCAATTGCAGCATTACGAAACACCATATTGGCGTTGGCTCAAACAAACGATAAAGAAGCAACTAAACTAGCCGCAGATATAGCAGAAAAAGTGTTTAGTTCCAACATGCAAAACGAACTGGAAGTAGCTAGTAAACGAATTATAGAGGCTGCTGAAAAAGTTTATGGAAAAAATCCAGAAAGCAATTTACTTATTTCGGAACGTCTATTTGACGTAGTTAACACTGAGTTAGGTTTAGCTAGAAGGCAAGAAAAAATATTGTGGAGAGCGGTCCCTGAAATAAACATAACTTCTTTTTTAGATCCAGAGGGAAACACTACCAATATCCCCGAGTTTATCCGTGCTTTTGACAATATCGGAACGACCCCTGAATATGTAGAAGAGTTGATTAAAGGACTTCCGGGCTTTGTTAAATTTGTAGCACGGAAGAAAAAAGAACTGGGCATCGGTGTTACAGAAGTAGCGGAAGATCAACTTTCTTTGTTTGAGGATGTTGCTCAGGAAGCCGTTGAAGAAGCCGGAGTAACTACTAAAGAACTTGCCGAGATGAGAAGTTTAGTATTAGATTATGCAAGACAATTGACAGATCAGCCAAACAAAGCTCGAATTGCCTACGACATGGCCGACGCTCTTTTGTCAGACTTAAATAATGCGCCGGATGTAGATGCCGATTGGAGAACGGCATATGACATGGCTAGAAGTTATTCTAAAGCTTTAAATGACACGTACACACGAGCTTTCGGAGGAGAAGTTTTAGCCAAAAAAAGATCCGGCGCGGAAAAAATGGCTCCAGAATTATTAGCTAAACGTCTCTTACAAGGTGGAAATGACCCTACTTATTTAAGGATCGAACAAATCAATGAAATAGGTAGGTTTGCTGAAAAGTATGGTTTAGAGGGGGCCGAAGAAACTGTAGGCACTTTAGCCGGTTTAACTGAAACCATATTAAGGAACGCAAGAAAAGCTTCTTTTGATCCAGAGACAGGAGCAATTAATCATAAAACTTTAAAAAAATGGATCAACGATAACGCCGATTTAATGAACCAATTTCCTGCTTTAAAAAGCGATTTAGAACAAGCATCGACGGCTAATGTTTTACTAGACCAAACTAAAAAAGCACACAAAGAGAGAATTGCTAAAATAAAGAGCCAAATAAGTTTTATGGACCTTCTTTCAAATGAAGTAGATAGTCCTACACTAGTAGTTGGAAAAGCTTTATCGAGCAAAAAACCCCTTACAGGTTTAAATGAGTTAGCTCAAATTGTGGACAATCCTGCGTTACCGGAAGACGTTCGTCAGCAAGCTAAAAACGGATTAAAAGCAAGTGTATTAGAGTATGTTTTTACTAGAGCGGGGGGTTCGCATTCTGCAAACTTACGGCCAAGCGTAATATATGATTCTTTTTTCCGACCTATAAAAAATTCAATAAACGATATTAGTTTAGCTGAATGGCTTAGGTCTAAAAAGTTAATAACCGAAGGTGAAGTAGAAAACTTAAGAACCATGCTAGCAGACATGGTTAAATATGAAGTTTCCGAGACTATTGGAGATGCCGAAAATATTGTAGAAGGTGCCGGTCCCATGTTAGACCTATATTTATCTATTACGGGTTCGGCTTTAGGTACGAGACTACAAAGACTCATGGGTGGAGAGGGGCCGGGGTCTCTCATTGCAGCCGGTAGAGGTGCACAAGCTATGCGTCAAGCGTTTCTTAACGTACCCCAAGGACTTCAAATTGATGTTATGACGGAGTTAATGCAAAATCCTAAGTTGTTAGCGGAATTTATGAGAAAGCCTGCTTCACAAAGAGAAAGTCTTAGGATTCGAGAACGTTTGGCACAGACTTTATTTAACTTGGGTTTATCCCCTTCCAAAGCATTACCGGCTCCAGTGTTTAGAGAGACGATGGAAGATGACGTGGAAAGATTATATTTGCCGGGTGAAGAGCCTGAACAAGACATCCCCGGAATAGACAGCCCCTTAGTACAACGCGAAAGATCACTTGACGTTCCTCCCACCGTCAGTGCAAGCGCCCCTGAACCGCGTCCATCTATAGTTGCGAGAGCGCCCGTGGTCTCACGACCACCGACACCCCCAACCGCGGACAGTTCAGGGGTAGCTAGTTTATTACCCCCACAGTCAACCCCCGTATCACAACAACGATACGCAGCGGCTTACCCTAACGATCCTATTTCAGATCTTATTAGAATGCGAGGCACCGCTTAATGGCGATACCCCGGTTTAGCTTTGGGGCTGGTTCAAATCCTTTTTACGATCCCAATCGGATACTGGTTCCAACGCAATTGTCTGCGGCTGATCGTGAAAAAGCGGATAAATTTCAAGCCGAATCAAAAGCTTACAATGAGGCGATGGAAAAGTTTAGGAGAGAAGCTGAAGCGTACAACGCTCAGGTGGAAGCCTTTAACAGGGGTTTAGACACGGCTCCGGTTACAACACCAAGCGTTCCCAAAATAGATTCTTCTAGTAGCCGTGGTGGTTATAACCCCAACCCCGCACAAATGTTTGATTCGCGTGATCTTCCTAAATCCACGCCTGCTCCGACACCTTCGTCAACCGTACCTCAGTTCAACGTAACGGCTCCTGTGCGACCAGCAGATCCCAGTTTTACACAAGCCGATATGGACGCTTTTGATGCAGAGGCCACGGCCCGCGCACAACAACTGCAACGTTCTCGACAAACGGCGGTGGATCTTTTTCAAAATCCGGGGTATTTTTCCCGAATGTACGGTATTGGTTCGCTTAGTTTCGAAGAAGGCGGGGATGTACCTTTTTTCTTAGAGGCAGAACCAGCAAGATCTAAGGTTCCTTCTCAAGAAGAGCTTACTAAAGCACTATTACGATACTTTCCGGTGCTACAGCTACTAAACAAAACTTCAAAAATTTATACAGAGTTGGTCCCTGACCTAATTAATACTTCGGTAAAAATAATTAAAAACCCTGAATCAACAGAAGAAGAATATAAAAACCTTAATTTCCGATTAAAAAATAGAGCTGATTCAATTTTAAACATGTTTGGTACTTCTACTGAAGAACTTATGCCCCGCGACAAAGAACCTGTTTACAAAACGGAGTTCGAAGAAGGCGGCGCGGTAGGTGAGGGGATTGCAAGTTTACGTCCTTCGAAAACAACAAGGGGACTAGCTCCTTACGGCATTAGATACAGCGGAGAAGGTGCAAAAGGGTTAGGTTATTTTGGAGAAATAACGTCTCCAAGTGGTCACGTTGTGACTGAATATTCTTTGTATAACGAAGACATTGGCGAATACCCTTCAATCGTTCCTACGTTAACTTCAGAGGAACTACAAGATACTATCCGTAAATCTTCTCAAGGACAGAAACCTTCTGCACAAGTGATAATGAAAGCACGAAGGTATGCAAAAGATAGGTTATCGGAAGGTAAAAGTCCTTTTGCCGGTCCTACTGAATTACGTTTTCCCGTGCCTTCAAAATCAGACGAGTACTTATTAAGCCGAATAGACCGTTTTTTAGAGCAGAAGAACCGCTAATATCCCCGCAATAAATACAACACCCGCCACGTAGAATCGATACTCGTGCTCTTGTTTAAAGTCACTTGGCTTTAAATCGTAACCAAAGGCTTCTTTCGAGGATCTATTAAAGCGTAAAGTCCAGTTGCTATTGTCTTTCATAACGCCTCCTTAAAGTAACCAATCACGGGCTTGTTCGCCCAAAACTTGACCAGCAATATCAATTTTATTTTTCAATGCACTTAGAATCTTTTCGTCAATTGTCTGGGGTGACACAAGATCAATGTATGTCACTTTGTTAGTCTGACCAATACGATGCGCTCTGTCTTCCGACTGCAAGCGTATTTCTAAATCATAACTATTGCTGTAATAAATCACTGTGTTTGCCGCAGTCAACGTAATGCCGTAGCCGCCCGTTTTAGGCTGACCCACGAAAAAACGTAAAGGACTGTCTTTGTCTTGAAACTCTTCGACAATAGTCTGCCGTTCGTCTTGTGGTGTTTCGCCGTAGTAGCAAGCTACTGATTCTTCACCATATTTTTCGGCTAACGTATCGCGGATCTTTTTTATGTCGTGTGTGTACGAAGCCCAAATAATGACCTTGCCTTGAGTCTCATCTAAGATGCTTAACAACTCATCCATACGGTTGTTAGCCAGACTCTGGATTTCGCCCTCATCGGGTTGTAAAAAACCACAGCATATCTGTTGAAGACGCATGATCTGCGTTAGCACACTAGCGGTTGTAGCTAACTCACCATCTTCTAGTTTAGCCAAGGCTAACTTCTTCATCTGCTTGTACAGCCGAGCTTGCTCCGCGGACAACGGCACATCGCGTCGGATATAGAGTTTGTCAGGCAAGTCTAAACAGTCTTCTTTTAGTATACGGTTACTAAACTTATCAAGCTTAACGTTAAGCTCGTCTAAGCGCCGATAACCAACGATCTGTTGGAAACTGCGGTGACCCATAGCACGTTGTTGCACGTTGGCGTAACGGCCTTGAAAAGCATAGTAGCTGTTAAATCCCAAGCACTTAGGATTTAAAAACTCGCATTGACTAAACAAATCCATCGGGCTTTTTGTTACTGGAGACCCCGTCAAAATGCGTCGGTACTTGCTAAAGTCTTGTAACTTAATGATATTTTTTGTTCTAGCCGCTTTTCGATTTTTAATCGTAGTGCTTTCATCAACAATTACCATGTTGTCTGGATTCTTTTTCAAAAAAACTTTTGCAATTTGCACACCTTTCCGAGTGCTAAAAGCTTCTACGTTCATGACAAATATTTTCATCCCGTCGCACGGGTCTAATACAAACGGTTCTAATTCATCGTGAAATTTTTGTGTAATATTTGGTTGCCAACGAACCACTTTTCGAGTTATTCTGTGAGGAAGATGCACGGGGATTTCTTTTCTAACCCAATTATCAAAAACACCTTTCGGTGCGATGACAAGCGCGGAGTCAATCTTTTGTTCTTCGTACAACAAAGCCATCGTATCAATGGCGACTTTGGTTTTCCCCGTCCCCATCTCCATGAATAGCGCATAATATTGCGCGGCCCACGAATCACGGATCACGTCTAACTGGTGATCGAAGGGTTTAGTCAAGAATTCGTAGTTTTTCATTTTTTTCCTTTTTACGGTTGACATCTGTACGATATAGTATAATATACGTCTTTGTCAAGGCCCGATATGGTCTTTAACAACGAAAGGAGAAACGATGGACTTGACTAAACTGATGGAAGAAGACCTCAGCCCGAATAAAAATTCGGTCGAGAGTCTGAATCAAAGCGGACTAAAATCCGTGGCAACTGTAGCGAAGAAGATTAGAGACAAAGAAGAACTTATTTCTGATCTTGAGGAAAAACTATCCGCTGAGAAAAAAGCTTTGCTAAAACTAACCGATGAGGATTTACCTGGGATGTTTATCGAGCTTGGACTAAGTAAACTGGAGTTAGACGATGGCTCAACTGTGGAAGTCAAGCAGACTTACGGCGCGTCAATCAAGGTAGATAACAGACCGGCGGCTTACGATTGGCTTCGAGACAATGACTACGACGACATCATCAAAAATACTGTGGCTTGTAATTTTGGCAAGGGTGAAGATGAAAACGCAAAACAGTTTGCAGAATTTGCGTTGAAGCATGGCTTCGATGCCCAAACTAAAACAGAAGTCCATCCACAAACACTTCGTGCTTTTATCAAAGAACGTGTTGAGGCCGGTGACGAGTTCCCGATGGAGCTTTTTGGCGCATGGGTAGGACAACGCGCAACAATCAAACGTAAAAAGGGGAGTAACTAATGGCGACAAAAACCGCTGTAGCAAAGAAAAAAGAACAAAACCTTACAGTTTTCGATTCGTCAATTTTTGAGGAGGATGCCGGTAAGGGTTTAGAGAATGTAGGTCAAGAAGATCTGGCACTGCCTTTTGTTAAAGTCCTGTCAGGTAACGATCCCGTGCTCGACGAAAATGAGGAAGCCCGAAAAGGGGACATTTATAACACTGTTACGGGTCGTATCTACAAAGGCAAAACTGGAATAAGAGTTATTCCATGTGCGTATCAAAGACGTTTTATTCAATGGGCTCCTCGTGGTTCTGGCACTGGCGCACCTAGTGCTATCTACACACCACAAGACGAGCGCCCAAAGACCGAACGCTCTGCGGAGGATAACAAAGAGTATGTGGTTGGCGGTAGCGGCGAATACATCGAAGAGACGCATCAACATTTTGTATTGGTTCTAAATGATGATGGTTCTATTGAGACAGCCCTGATTGCCATGAAATCCACTCAGTTGAAGAAATCGCGCAAGTGGAATTCAATGATGGCAAGCCGCGTTATGCAAGGTCAGTACGGAACCTTTACTCCGCCGAGATATAGTCACATTTACACCTTGAAAACGATCCAAGAGGAAAACTCTAAAGGCTCGTGGCACGGCTGGGAAATGGCACTTGAGGGGCAGATTGAGGATGCCGCAATGTATCAGCAAGCAAAGAAGTTTTCTGAGGATATTACGGCGGGTGACGTTGTAGTCAAACACGACAATGGAGAGGGTGATTCTAACGGAGATCAAATACCGTTTTAATCATTCTGGGGCGGGGAAACCCGCCCTTCCAACGTGGGAGATTATATGTCAGTTGAGAAGTTTGCGGTTATTTTTGAGGGTCTCAAGTCCGCTCACGGCTATTTTCAAATAGAAAAACAAAAAGCTAATGGGAAACAGGCGGGTAAGGCGGGGGTCATTCATAAAGAACCTACCTTGGCTTTATTCGAAGAGCACCTTGAAGGGAAGGGCAAGGGTTTAGGTATAATACCCATTAACGAAACAGATTCATGTAAGTGGGGTTGTATTGATATCGACCAGTACCCGCTCGATCATGCGGCGCTCATTAAAAAAATACGGGGACTTGAGCTTCCCTTGGTTGTCTGCCGGTCTAAATCTGGTGGAGCGCATTGCTTCTTGTTTAGCAAAGAGTGGGTTTCGGCAAAAGATATGCAAAAAGCTCTTAAAAACATGTCGGCGGCGCTAGGCTATGGCGAGAGCGAAATCTTTCCCAAACAAATAAAACTACACTTAGATCGTGGGGATGTAGGTAATTTTTTAAACTTACCTTACTACAATAGCGAAGAAGGTCTACGCTACGCTTTTTTGGACGATGCTACTTCTGCTACCTTGGAAGAGTTCATCGAACTCTACGACAAGTATGTAAAAAGCCCTGATGAAATACAGCATTTGCAAGTGCCAGAGATTAAAGAAACAAAGCTCTTGGCAGACGGACCACCGTGCTTACAGATATTAAGTAGACAAAAGATTTCGGAGGGTGGACGGAACAACGGTTTGTTCAACATGGGGGTTTATCTCAGAAAAGCACATCCTGACTCTTGGGAATCAGAAATTCTTAAATACAATCAAGAATATTTTCAGCCCTCATTGCCTTTAGCTGAGGTTAATATAGTGGCTAAACAACTAAATAGAAAAGATTATGCGTACAAGTGTAACGATGCTCCTATTAACGCTCATTGTAACAAGGATTTGTGTAGGACAAGAAAGCATGGGATTGGCGCGGCAGTTGCTGGAGCCACTATTGCAAACCTTAGAAAATATAACTCCACCCCACCCATTTGGTTTATGGATGTGAATGGTGAACCGTTAGAGTTAGATACGGACGGTTTGATGAGCCAAGCTTCGTTTCAAAAGGCTTGCCTTGAGCAACTTAACTTTATGCCCCGTTCGATGAAGCGTCAGAACTGGGAAGGTCGTGTCAGTGGTTTGCTCTCTGAGATGAAAGAAAACGATGGCGCGATTATTGAGGTGTCTAAAGATGTTACGTCATCCGGTCAATTTTACGATTACCTTGAAGAGTTTTGTACGAACATGCAACAGGCTCAAGACAAAGAAGAAATCTTATTGCGTCGGCCTTGGTCTGATGAGGAAAACAGTCTCACGTTTTTCCGGCTTAAAGATTTTGAGGATTATTTAAAGAAAAACAAGTTTTTTGAATTTAAACGAAATAAGATAGGAAAATACTTGCGTGACATTCAAGGTGAAAACACTGTTATGAAAATTAAAGGCAGAGCCGTTAGAGTCTGGAAAATACCTAGCTTTGATAGCTCTGACGTAGAAATAAATATCCCATCATTCAAATCAAAGGAGTCTCCGTTTTGAGCGATTTAGACTACGACAAAAGGGCGAAAGACATGTACCAAATGCACGTCAATGAGTATCGAACTCTGACCGCAATTGGTAAGCGGTATGGCCTGACTAAAGAGCGCGTTCGACAGATCGTGAACAAATACAAAGAAGGATTGGTTGATGTACAGGATATTCGGACCTCCGGGGACAGGGAAGACCACTAAATTATTGAACATGGTGGATAAGGCTCTTGAGGACGGAATCCATCCGAATGAAATAGCTTTTTTAGCTTTTACGCGCAAGGCCGCAAATGAAGCAAAAGAACGTGCATCTAATAGATTTAATTTAGATCCGAAAACAGATCTAACTTATTTCAGAACGTTGCACAGTCTTGCGTTAGCTCAGACTTCAATTAAGTTTGAGAATATCATGAGCGAACAACACTACAAGGAGTTGAGTCAGTCGATTGGCATCACGCTTAACGGAACACGGTCCACGGCTCTAGATGACGACCTTCCCACAGCCTCTAGCAAAAAAGACCCTATCTTAGGGTTAATTAATTTGGCCCGTCTCAAAAAAACATCCTTGCGAGAGGAATATAATAAAAGCTCTGTTGAGCTACCTTGGAATACCATCGATTACGTTGACCGTGCCTTTTCTGATTACAAAAAAAATATGGGCCTTTATGACTTTACCGACATGCTTGAGATGTTCATCGCGGAAAGTGATAAGTGTTGCCCACAATTTAAACTTACCTTTTTGGACGAAGCACAAGACTTGTCTCCGTTGCAATGGGACATTGCACACATCTTGGATAAAAACTCAGAGCGTATGTACTGCGCGGGTGACGATGACCAAGCTATTTATCGTTGGGCGGGGGCTGATGTGAATCAATTTATTATGCTTGAAGGTGGCTCAGAAACTTTAGAGCAATCGTATCGAATTCCCAGTTCCGTTCACAGCGTGGCAGAGAACGTGGCGAAGAGAATTCATCGTCGATTCCCTAAAACCTACCTGCCCCGCGAAGAAAAAGGTTTGGTGGAACGAATAAACACTATCGATGCGCTAGACTTTTCTTCAGGCAATTGGCTAATACTGTCTCAAGCCGGATACCATTTACAGGCCGTAGCCTCCGATCTGAAATCAAATGGGTACTTGTTTAATTACAAAGGACACCGTTCGATTGGAGAAAAGCTATCTGAGGCGGTAAACGGTTGGGAACGGTTAAGAAAAGGAAAAGAAGTATCGGGGGCCGTGGCTAAAAAGATTTACAGTTACATGTCGTCGGGTAAACACGTTCAACGTGGCTTTAAAAAATTACCGGCACTGGACGAAGCCGACTTTGTGACAATGGATCAACTCGCCGATAACCACGGACTATTGGCTAATAAAAACATGATCTGGTCCGAAGCCATGGATAAAATACCCGAGACCGAACGGGCCTATATCACAGCATTACTGCGACGTGGGGAGAAGTTTAATGCAGAGCCTCGCATCACAGCGTCCACGATTCACGGCTCAAAGGGTGGAGAAGCGGACAACGTTGTACTGCTCACGGACCTGAGTCCTGCGGCTGAAAATGAAATGCGTATTAATCCCGATGACATGCATCGGGTTTTTTACGTTGGCGTAACTAGAGCTAGAAAAAACTTATACATTGTGGACCCTGACGACTTAGGAAGGAGTTATAACTTATGAAATGTTGGCATTGCAATCATGAATTAATTTGGGGCGGCGATATTGACATGGATGAAGAAGATGAAAATTTTTCTATAGAAACAAATTTGAGTTGCCCCCAATGCGGCACGTTTGTCTTAGTTTATTTACCAAAAAAGTATACTGAAGAAAAGGAAGAAAATGCAAAGTAATAATTATCATGTAGATTACAGCGAGTTTTATTTAAAGGCTCAAAAAGAATTTAAAAACATAGAGAAAGCCGTAAACAAAAAGGATTACCAACAAGCAGAAAAACATGCCTTGACTGCAATGGTGGAGATGAAGTTGCTTTGGAATAGCCTTCAAATATTAAAAGATAAACATAAGGAGCTTTGGAAAAATGCCGGATAGAACTGATTTACTAATGCAAGCCAATCAGTTAATCAAAGGTGATCGAGCGAAAGATTATGGTGACGCTTACGAAAATCACGATAGAATAGCTGTAGGATGGGATGTAATAGCAAAATCAGCGATCAATAATCATGGGAGAATTACAGCATCACACGTTGCTCTTATGATGGATTGGGTAAAGACAGCACGTCTTTTAAACACGATAGACCACGAAGACTCGTGGATCGACAAGGCTGGCTACACAGCCCTTGGAGGGGAATTCTCCCCAAAGGACAAAAAGTAAAGAGAGGTTTTTATGGCGGGAAACTTGCAAATGGCTATGTTTACTCCAAAGAGCGAGTGGGTTCCACCGATGGAGTTGCCCGATATAACGTCCGCAAAAAAAATTGCTATCGACGTAGAGACAAGAGATCCCGACATCAAAACTAATGGCGCGGGTTGGGCCACTGGAAACGGAGAGGTTGTAGGCTATGCCGTAGCCGTAGATGGATGGTCAGGTTATATCCCGATTAGGCATCTTGGCGGAGGCAATCTTGATGAAAAGGTTGTAAATAAATGGCTCAAAAAAGTTTTTGAGTGCCCCGCCGATAAAATTATGCACAACGCTCAGTATGATGCGGGGTGGTTAAAACGGATGGGTTTTAAATTAGAGGGGCGAATCATCGACACGATGTTAATCGCGTCCTTGTTAGATGAAAATCGCTACAGCTACAGTTTGAACGCTTTGTCTTATGACTTACTTGGTAAAACTAAATCAGAGAAAGGTTTAGTCGAGGCCGCCAGAAGTTTCGGCGTTGATCCAAAAGCTGAGATGTGGAAACTCCCCGCGATGCACGTTGGTGCTTACGGTGAGGCTGATGCCGAACTCGCTCTCGAATTGTGGAATTACTTCAGCGTTCAACTTGGCAAAGAAGACCTCTGGGGGATTGCTGACCTCGAACTGGATCTTCTCCCATGTCTCATCGAGATGACTTGGCGCGGAGTCAGAGTCGATCAAGATCGGGTTGAGAAAACTAGGAACAGTCTTGTCAAACGCGAACGGCAAGTCATGAAAGAGATTAAGAAGATTGCGGGACGTGACGTTGAAATCTGGGCGGCGCAATCGCTTGTGAAAGCTTTCGACAAAGTCGGACTCCGATATCCAAAGACCGAAAAGGGCGCACCTAGCTTCACTAAGCTTTTCCTCCAAGAGAACAAGCACCCGCTCGCGCAACTCATCGTCGAGGCTAGGAACCTGAATAAGACCACCGGCACTTTCCTCAACACAATCATGAAACACTGCCACGCTGATGGCCGAATACATAGTCACATCAACCAAATCCGATCCGATGATGGAGGGACGGTATCCGGTCGCTTGAGCATGAATAACCCCAACTTGCAACAAATACCCGCAAGAGACCCTGAACTTGGGCCCATGATTCGATCATTGTTTTTACCCGAAGAGGGAGAGCAATGGGCGGCAATAGACTTCTCGCAACAGGAACCACGGATCTTGGTCCACTATGCTCACGTTTATGGGGAGAGCCGTAATTTGCCTTTGGAAGGTGCGTCAGATTTTGTAGAAGCATACAATGAAGATCCTAACACAGACTTCCATACAATGGTGGCTGAGATGGCTAACATTCCAAGGAAGCAAGCCAAAGTAATTAATTTGGGAATGATGTACGGCATGGGGGTCGGCAAGCTATCAGAGCAGTTAGACATTTCGATGGATGACGCAAAAGAATTAATTGGTCAGTATCACAAACGAGTGCCCTTTGTTAAAGGTTTAATGAACGGCGTGATGAATCGATTAAACGAAAAAGCCTCGTCAGGTTCTATCCGTTCAATATTAGGTCGTAAATGTCGATTTGACCGGTGGGAGCCGGACACCTTTGCCATGAACAAGGCGTTGCCTTACCAAGAGGCCGTTCAAGAATACGGAGCCACCACGAGGCTTAAACGCGCTTACACATACAAAGCCTTAAATCGTTTAATCCAAGCCTCAGCGGCGGATATGACAAAGCAAGCGATGGTTAATCTTTACAAAGAGGGCCTAGTCCCCTTGACGCAGATTCATGATGAAATTGCAATGTCAGTAAAAGATAAAGAGCAAGCGAAATATATTGCTGATATAATGACTAACGCAGTACCTTTGCAAGTCCCAAATAAGTGCGATATTGAAATCGGGCCTAGTTGGGGTGAGGCAAAGTAACTGTCACTTACTCCTCTGTTTAGTTTTGGCCCCGATTCGTTCGGGGCTTTTTTTCTTGCGTAATCTTATATATTCGCATATACTCCCATGTAAACATAAAGAAAGTAATGCTATGGATACCAATAAATGGAAAAGCGTTTTAGTGCCAAGAGAAATTTACCTTGTAATCAAGGAGATGTCTAAGGCAGAGGGCCGGACAATCAGTGGTCAACTGCGCGTTATCTTTGATGATTTTGTTCAGAAGTACAAACCTCGTGACGAGGATGACCGGTTTGATAATTAAACAAGGCACACGCTGAAGTTGAAGTGCTGTAAAATATGCGATACAATTATTTCGTGCATTACGAATCTTTTTTCATAATGTTCTCCGTGTGAAAGCCCTTGGTTGTTTCCCCCGACCGAGGGCTTTTTTTATAAAGGTAAAAAAACCATGATAGATATAGATGAGCTAAGTGTAGATGGCCCTGTCGAAAAACCCGCTAAAGAGTTTATAGATGGGCTCATTGCCAAGAAACCACGGGACACGGCCCCTGAATGGATCAAGTGCAACATAAGTATTAAGAGGGCAGACTTAGTCAGATGGCTAGAACAAAAAGACGGCGATTGGATAAACGTACAAGTTTGTGAATCTAAGTCAGGAAAGTGGTATGCTGAGGTGGACAATTGGCAACCAAAGAAAGCGTCCAATGATAAAGGATATAGATGAGTTTAGGTTAACTGAAGAAGAAGAAGAGTACTTCACATCCGCTAATGAAACGGCAGATTTAATGAAAGACCTAGCAAACAGGGGTATCAACCCCGCCGCCGCGATGGGCGGTGCGTTAACGCAATTGCTTACTCAATTGTTTTTAGGTAGCCCCTCTCAATCAGAAGCTTTGGGCATTCTAGCCTCATGCTTGGCCCAAGCCTCTGAAAACTCAGAAAAGTTTGATTCGTTGATTAACTCGTTGTCCGACAGTAGCAAAGTACATTAATTAACCGACTAGACATAACCCTGTTAGCGGGTATCGAGGCTTATTTTTATCTGCGCCAATGTCTGTGCTTACCGTCTGCTCGTTAATCTTTTCTTTACACAGGTGATACATCTTTTCCGCGACGCTAACGGGATCTTGATCTTCCTTGTACATAGCAAATGCCTCTTGCTTTATCTGCTCACCCCAATTCATAGCAGTTTGTAGTTCCTCTGCGGATTGCACGTTGGGAAAGAAAAAGTTTATAAACTCTAACTCTAAACCATCGTTTAACGACTCGACCACGCTTCGGGCTAAATAGGCTTTGGTCTTGCACATGGCATCATGGTTTGATGGATTGGAAACCGCGACGGGCATCAAGATCACAAACAACAGTAAGAATACAATCGTTTTATTGACCATTTTTAGTCTCCAACCAGTAACACGCTTCCATAATCTGGTGTTCATTTATAAAGTTCGTGTGGTTCCAATCGTACCACTCCTCTGCTCCGGGAGGAACCCAAATTATTTTTAGCATGCGTAACTGTTTATCCCCAAGTGCTACTGTAATCGGAGAGATCATGATCTTGTTAGGCCAGTTTTCCGGTTTGCAGTCGATTCTAAATTTGATACGACGCATAAACACTTGTGTGCCTTCGATGTTACCGTACAGCGTCCAGTAACTCTCCATTTTAGTCGCGCTTAAACGCTCATTCTTTACAGTTGAATGCGTAACGTTGTCGCGTGACGGTTCATATTTTAGAAACACAGAATCAATTATGTCTTCGGCAACGGCGGGTGATGCAAACAGCAATGCTACTAGCAACATTATTTTTTTCATTAAACCCTCCAATTTTGCATTAGTCGGTTAAACCAGCCGACAAGGTTGTTAAATCATCATCTAATTCGACTATCCTTCTTCGACGACGATTCTCTCGAAGTAAACGTTTTACTTCAAACCGCTTGATCTTTTCGATCCATCCTTTTGGTATGTGAATTTTAGCATTAGACTCGTCAAATGACACGGTACTGGCAATACAGATGGCTTTATCGTTTTCTGCTACCACGAAGCCCATGGTTCGGCAAGGATGCGCTTCAGCATCTTCGGTTGCCTCCCAATTGGCATCTGCCACAGCATCCCACCATTCGACATAAGCTAACTCTTGATATTTCTTTGATTCGTCTGTAAGTTGACTCATAACAGTAATTTCCTTAAAAGTTGACGTTTAGGTATAGAATCGCATATTATAAAGGCTTCTTAACCAAGGAGGACGCAAATGAAAGAAAAGAAACCTAAATTTAATACTCTTTACTCTACACTAATCCCGATCATCGCGGGTTTACTCGCCGGATTAGCTCATCACTTATTTAGCAACTAAACATCGGAGAACACATGTTAAAAAAAGTAATTGCACTCTTATTAATCACGATACCTCTGACTGCTTCGGCGGGTAAGCTACTAAAATGCGAAGGGGTCATGACTAACAACGGTTACAAATATGTGGGCACGTACTGTATGGATTTTAACTGTACGTATGTTCAACGTTTTGTTTTTGATACGTACTGTCCGTTTAGTGTCTAATTACAACAAATCGTTAGAGGAAAAGATGATCGAGGCAGAGGCTTGCCTCGATGGTCTTGAAAAAGATAAAGTTAGCCTTGCCGAGTTACTAACGCTTTACCGGAGAGGGGTGGAGTTGATTCAATCCTGTCAAGAGGACTTGAGAGCATACGAGTTTAAGATTCAGGCCCTTGATCACCGAACAGGAAAATTAGTGGATGTCAACCCAGAATCCGTCATCAAAAAACACAAAAACGTCACCTAGATCTCGAAAACCACGAATCGATTTACTTTGGCGTGAGAACGAACACGTCGTTGTCTTCTCAGCCGGTCAACCCTCCAAGTGGATCGGTCGGTGCAAACATTGCGGGGGAGTACACGAACAACAAGGCCGTTCAATTAAGAAAAACTACATGGCCCGTGAGTGTCCCGCCTTTGCTCCCAGAAACAAAATTTATAAGAACGTCGAGGATAGCAAACTTGTTCTCAAGTACGGAATCACCTTCGACGGATTCAAGACCATACTAAAAGCCCAGAATTTTTCTTGCGCGATATGCGGGGTTCATCAAACCGAACTCAACTACCGCATGGCCGTGGACCACGATCACTCGACCGGCAAGGTTCGAGGACTGCTTTGCCGTCCGTGCAACCACGCCATAGGGCTACTGAAAGACGATCCACGGAACGCGGCCCGCGCTTCAGAGTATTTGAAAGCGAACAAAGAATAACTTTTTTTTCGACGTGGAGTTGACAACCTCGCATACCTAGTCCAGAATCGAGGTTCGATCAAACAAACGGAGAACGAAATGAAGACATACGAAGTTTCTTTATCTTTAGATGCGTCGATCACTGTAGAAGTGACTGCTGAAAATGAATTAGACGCAGAGGAAAAAGCAATAGCGAAATTTTATAACAAAGATTTAGCTCAAGCCGATGCCGATCATTATTACGAGATGGGTTTATTAAACGATCATTACGTTACGGAAATCGAGGCATGAAAAAATACAACGTGAGCATTACGCAGTACCACCGAATCGACGGTATCGAGGCCGAGAGCCTTGAAGAAGCCCAACGCATAGCCACCGAAGACCACGCTTGGGACGATCATTTACGGGATGTAGTCATAGACGCAGAGGAGGCCGAAGAATGACACTAGAATTTGAGACCACGCCTCACGTCTGCGCCGAGTGCGGTAGCGACGAATGGCTACACAACACGTTCTATTTAAACAAAACCAAGGAATGGCACGACGATCCCGATTTTGCCTACTACTGCCATGACTGTGGCGGGGGAACCGAAATCATTCCACAAACCAAATATGAGGAGGTCACAGCATGAACCGATGGAAACTAACCAACGAACTATTCGGAAACGATAAAGACTTGCTGATCTGGAAATCCCTAGAGCGTATCGAAGATGACGAAGAACTCGAACACGTCTACGAGCTCTTGGCCCACGTGCCACGGCAACACCTTGTCGAATATGTGACCACGGGCCGAAGTGACGAGGCTATCTCCGAGTTGATCGATCAGAAAATAATCAGCGCCACCGAGGCCAGAGTCTGGGGGGATTATGACCGTTAAAGACATGGGCGATATGTGCCTTGAATGCCGAGAAGATACCTCGTGGGGGAGCGGTCGATTCGTCAACCGAATCCCCGCCGGTCAAGACACCGAAACCGGATACCTTTGCGCCGAGTGCCTTGAGGCTGACTTTCAAGAGGACGAAAAATTATTTTTAAATGAGTAGAACAATGTACCGACTGCTGATCGAACATACAGTAACCGTGCCTTGTGATTCATTTAGCCGTGCCATCGCGCTATGGAATGAATGCTGTTTTGAGTTAAAATCTTGTGGTAACTGGCGGACGCAAGTCCACTTACAAAAATTCATCCCAAACAAAAACAAATGGCGAACGATTAGAAAATGAGAAAAGATTACCAAAAAGAATTTACTGCCAAAGAACTCGAACTTGTGCTCGAAATTATTCAACCCTTGACCATTAAGCTATCACCAGAAAATAAACTCGTGCTCCGATCAGCATCCACCAAAATCCAACGAATGATCAATGAACACAATCAACGAAACAAACGCCCCCTCAAAACAATTGAATCCGGCCCTCCAAAAAATAAAGGACTTGGGCCCGTCAACTGGCTTCACGGATCACGGCGGACACCAATTACTGGCTAAGTCTTTGATTATTATAGGGGGTTGACTTTCTCTGAGATAGGAGTATAATAGACCTTGTGAGTCGGGGAAAGTAGTAATGACTCACATCGTTCTTTAACAATTTACACGGAGAAAAATATGTCAAAAGACAATAGCGATTTTGTTTTGCCTAACGGTTTCTGTTTCCTAGCCGTTACCTTGGGAAACTACGGAGTATGGCGAAAGGCCCGCGATCCAATAACAGCGATCCGCGAAGCCTTCAAAGCTAACAGCTCTCGTGGTAAACCTACCCCAATAGCAGTCTACTACGGGAAACACGATGAGATCAGCTGTGGCGGTCTATACGGGGGCCTTAAATGGAAACAAGACGGTACGGTTCCCGTAGTCGTAGGGCTCTACAAAGTCACAACGCATTCGATTAAACCCATGAAACGGGGAGATTTCGGAGAAGATCATCCAGATCAATTCACTTGGATGAACGATACGATTCAATACATCGAAGCGCATTAACCACTCAGCGGGGGCCACGGCTCCCGCTATTTTTTTTGCGGATCACGGGACACGGATCACGGGTCGTTAAAAACGTTTCTTATATATACCCCTCCAGAAAAATATTTTTTAAAAAATTTTTTCAAAATAGCCGTAACTCGCGTAACTTTGTAACTTAGCCCTGAGACCCGCATAGTAGAGCGATTCGAGGTTACATATTGGCGGTTACACTAGGAAATGACAGTAGTTAGTTTGTGTTACTGGCTGTTAAATTCAAAATGGCGTTAAGGGGGGGGTCTGAAAGTTTTTTTTATTTTTGTTTTTTCAGGAGGGTATATATAGGGATTTTTTGTAAGGAAGGTAGTTGACAAAAACCCATAGCCTAGATTAAGCTTGGGGTTCTATTTAACCAAAGGGGAATGACTGATGATTGATTGGGAAAAAGTTAGAGAATCGTTGATTGATTTATTGAACGAGGGGAAGAATCCATTCCCTGAAATGAAACCGGAGAAGGAGGGAGAAAAAGATGACGAATGAAGAATTTTTTGAATGGCTCGATACGTGCCCATCTCATAAATTTGAGGTCATGGATGAGGACGGGGATTCTGTTCGTGTTTTGTTTAAATTAGAGGGGGACGATAATGACTGATCACTTTAAAGTATTAGGACTGATCTACGATGATCTGGGGTCAATGTATGACCGCGCCGTTCAAGCAGGGATTCGAGACGATAAATTATTGAGGGCCTTGATCCACGCCGAGGATACCGCCCGCGATCTTCAAATTAAGCTATGCAATGATCGAGCGAAAAGAATCAAGAATTCAAACCTGTTTGACACGGTTTTTGCGGGGGGTGCTCGATAATGTTTTTTCTAATTGATTGGATAGCAAAACTAATTTTTGGCGAAGAGGCCGTCGAGCGTAGCCGGCAGAGAAAAGTACCGCGCCGCCGTAGGAGATAGAACTTTTAGAAATTTTTATTGTGTTTTAGATTTAGATATGCAAGGATGTCAATATCCCTTATTTATTCGGGTCACGGGATAGGCCCTAAAACACGGAGATTTAAACAATGCATAGTATAGAAAACAGCAAAAACACACTTTCACATTTACTACAAAAAGTGCAGGATCAAGCCAATCGAGCACGTGATTTTTTGGCCCCCACTCATGAGCTCCAAAAAGGTACGACCGATGATGGTTTACCCTACGTGGTAATGGAAGCCTCCAAAGGCGTACCCACTCAGCTTTTTGACATCAATGATGTAGCATTCGGTCAAATCTCTGCGAATGCCGGTATCGACGTTCGAACCGCTAAACGCTTGCAAGAAAAGGTTCCAACTGAGTTTGATTCGGTAGTCAATGCGCTCTGGAGAAAAACCCCCAATGTTCGAATGCTTCGAACGCATGATCATGTCGAATCGTCCGATAAAACTGTGGTCGGATCGAACGGGAAACTCCGAGCATTTGTGAGCGATAAATTTAAGACATTTGATAACGCTCATTTGCTTAACGCTACGTTACCTCAGTTGATGGAATCAGACGCGCAGTGGCAGGTCGTATCTGGTGACATCTCCGAGCGTCGAATGTATCTCAGATTAAAGTCGAACGTCCAGACGGGTGAGGGTGCTAACGTTAACGATGTAATGGCGAATGGTATTGGACTCTCGAATTCGGAGGTTGGATCGGGTTCCATTTCGGTCTATCAAATCGCTTGGACTTTGGCCTGTTTAAACGGAATGCAAACTCAAAATAAAACGCGGTCGAGTCATATCACTAGCGCCCGAGATTCTGAGGATTGGGGATTGCTATCAGGTGAGGCGAAAGATGCCGATAATCGCGCTCTGGAATTGAAGGTTCGAGACTTGGTACAGTCCTACGCAAACCGTGAAAATTTTGACGCTGTTTTGGAGTCTATGCGCTTGGCAAAATTAGACGTGATCGAGGGCGAAAAATCCGAGGCCGTCCAGAGTTTGGGCAAAGTCTTACAACTCACCAAAAAGGAAACTGCGAATGTTCTCGATGGCTTGCTCAACACTATCGGGCAGGCGGGGTACGAATCCGGCTCCCCCGTTACCCGTGCTACTTTGGTTAACGCCGTGACCAATGTTGCGAATTCTGCTGATATTGATGACGTTGATTTGTGGCAATCGCGAGGCGGTCAAGTGCTGAATTTAAACCGCAATGATTGGGCCCGCGTCGCAATGGTCGCATAGTCAAAAAACAGTATTTTCCGTGTAGCACCTTGGCCCCCAAATGGGGGCCTTTTTTTTGCGCTTGACGCATTTTAGCGTTTTGTGTTTATAATTAATCGTAACATGCGATTTTATCAACTATACGGAGATTATAAAAATGAGTTATCCAACATCTTATGACCTTTGTCACGCCGGAGAATGGAAAAAAGGCGAAAGGCCAATTTCTGATAAATATTTAATGCACGTTAAATACGATGATAAGAATTATTTGTACGTTATTGAGGAATGTAATAGATCGGATTTTTTGGATTGGGTTTTACAAACTTTTGGTAGTCCGGAGGCTTTTGAGTGTTGGTTAGGCCATCCATATAACAGTTTTACTTATAATGAGTTTACTAGAACGTGCTCGGAGACTATTTATGATCATTTGAGATGGGAAAAAATCTATGTGACTGAAACCTATTTGGCGGACGTGATCAAATTAAATGAGTGCAATCCATCGGATTTTTTGGATCGTGTTTTACAAACGGAGGTTTGTTAGACGCATCTAATAGTTTTTTTTCTCTATCCGGCCCGCCTTTGAGCGGGCCTTTTTTATGCGCTTGCATGTTTTCCCGCTTTGGTTTTATACTAGATACCGCAATATGCGATTTTATCAACTACACGGAGATTTTAAACATGAAAAACAAAAAACCTACGGGTCAGATAATTTATCAAGGGCCTAGCATGTTAGACGGGTCACAAATTGTTGTGATTGCGATTACGCGATCCACCAATTCGAAGACGGGCGATATGGTTCAAACGTACGTTTTAAAAAATAACGGCGAACGTCCTACTGTAAACCAACAAACGGGCGCGGATTTTTCGATATGTGGCGATTGTAAACACCGGCCCGCGAACGGTGGAGCGTGTTACGTGGTGACCGCTCAAGGCCCGAGCATGGTTTATAAATCGTTTTTGAGTGGGAATTACACGGACGCGGGCGGACTGTTAGAGGCCTCTAAACTATGCGCGGGCCGAATGGTTCGACTAGGTACTTATGGCGATCCGGCCGCCGTGCCTTTTAAGGTTTGGAAAAAGCTAATAAAAAACGCCAAAGGCCATACCGGTTATACGCACCAATGGCAAAATAAAAATTTTTTAAAACCGCACCGCGAATTTTTAAAAACTTATTGTATGGCCTCCGTGGACAATCAAAACGAATATTTAAAGGCAAAAAATCGCGGGTGGCGAACTTTTCGCGTTAGGCTTTCAACCGATTCATTAAATAAAAAAGAGGCCATTTGTCCGGCTTCAATGGAGGCCGGAAAAAAATTAACCTGTGTAGATTGTGGCGCGTGTGACGGGGGCCAAAAACGTCGCGGGGATATCGCGATTATTAATCACGGATTTAAGGCCAAACGCTACAAAATACAGCGCGAATTGATATCCGCTTGATACCGCTCACCAATTCCCAAAAAAGGCCCGCCATTGCGCGGGTCTTTTTTTCCGTGATATATTCTTGTTTCCCACATGGGATTTTATCAACCATACGGAGATTAAAAAATGGAAAATTTAATAGAAAAAGCGCACCGGCTTATCACGTCCGATCGGGTCACAATTGCGGAAGCTTTAGAGCGCGGTATTTGTGGCGATTTCGCCAAAGGTTTGGGCAAATCTTTGATTCACGCGGACAATGGCAACTTGAATTTAATCGTAAAAACATGGCCGGACATCATCATCAAAGCGCACCGGCTGGCCGTTGATACGGAGGTTTGAAGATGAAAAAATTTGATGATGCGGTAGAGCAAAATTTACCCGTAGAAAATATACCAGCGGGCACGTTCGTTAAACGAAACGAAAACGCCAAACGCGTGTTCACTCGGGGCGAATATTGCCGCGCCTCGAAGCGCTACTCCCTCGAGGCGTGGGATGATATATCCGCGGTCGTCTACGTTCCCCGCGGCACTGTTCTTGTTACGGGGTTCGAGTTCTAACCGCTACCCGCTCCACCAATCCGGCCGCCTTCATGGCGGCCTTTTTTT
>Ga0209645_1000100_pt1 | contig 41738 bp, 51 predicted proteins | sample ETNvirenome_6_30_FD_184070 | JGI IMG/M metagenome (GOLD analysis project Ga0209645, IMG submission 184070) | Marine viral communities from the Pacific Ocean - ETNP_6_30 (SPAdes) (version 2) | ecosystem: Environmental > Aquatic > Marine > Oceanic | place: Pacific Ocean | collected 2013-06-19
ATCATCTGCATACCTCTTGTCAATAACAATAGTACCTGTTGAAGAACAAGGCATATCGTCTTTAGTTCCAGTATGTATAAGTATACCTGACTTGACTTTTGCATCTAGCTTAGTAATAAACACTCTTGAGTATCTGTCATCCCATACCATTGAGATACCAAGACCTTCAAAGGCATTGTCTATTAAATCATTAGGCACGTCTACACCTGCATTTTCAAACTGTTGTTTGATTCTAAAGGGAAGATTCTCTCTGAACCAGTTAGTCATTCCACTTGAGGATATATCCGCAATATTCTGACCTGCAATCGTATAGACTCTACCTCTCTTGGCATCTGCCCAAAAATAGCCTGCCTGACAAGATACAAATGCTCTGTGTTGTGTACCTCCATAGCCTAGCTCAGTTCTTGAAAGCTCTGTTGGTCTATTTTGGAACACCCCTCCAGTTCCTACAGTGTAATTATTTGTAGTAGCTTCTATGGTATCGTATGCATTAAATATTACTGCACCGTTTTCAAATAAACCTAGAATATTGTTAGAAGCTAAACTATGTAATGCGATAAGAGGACCATATGCACTACCAAAATCATTGTAATTATTAGCTAAAAAGATTCTGTAGTTATCCAGGAAGTCTTGCTCACTATTATCAGGTAGAGAGTATATGGTTCTATCATATAAATCAAATCTACATTTGTACTCCTCTGGGTCGTAGTTGACAGGTAATTGGTACCCACCATACTGTGCATTCTCATTGGAGTATACATTTGCATAGAAATAGTAATTATCTTCTCTAATAGTTACATTAGATTCTTGAGTCCACCTATAAAAATCAGACTGAGCAGGGTAGTACCCTTTGTTTTCCTCATTTTCTCCATAACGGAAGTCTAGATTTCTATTAGATTCTACCATAAACCCTGGTATACCATAATAATACAAATAAAATTTAGAAGGTGGTACAATATATTTATTTTTCGATGAAAAATTATCAAACTCATACTCCGATATCATATTTGGTACATTACCAAAAGGACTCGTTTGGTCCTGCTCACTCATTCTATAGCTAAGGAAATACTTAGGATAGCCTATATTTCTAACTTCTCGATAATCAAAAGGTAATAAATCAGACAATGAGTTATTACCATCAATCATAGGAGAAACAAAGAAAGAATACTTTCTCTTTAGATAAAATCTATTTAGGAATGTATCTCCACCATAAACAATATCACATTCATTATCAGCAGATAGTTTACCACAAGAGCCTGTATATATAAATTTAATGTTGTTTATGTCTCCATATTGATTTGGTAAAAATAATTTTAAAGATACATATGGAGAAGCGATAGGCTTTTCAAGCTCACTAGTCTTGTTACCAAAATGAGTTGGGAATGCATCACTTGTCTTAAATCTACTTTGGTCTGCAAATCTTTGAAATGGAGGAGGTGTTAAGTTAAAACTATAGTTAACTTCATCAGAAACTACACCTGATGTTTCAGGTTGTTGGAGTTCAGAGCCTAAACTTAAATAAACAGAGGACTCTCTATTGAAGTTGTTAATAGATATATTCTGACTATCAAATACTTCGTCAACAGTATATGTTCCACTCTTCAGGTAAAGTCTTTCTTTAAGGCCCCTGAGTTTATTACCTTCTAATCCATACAATCCGTCACTGTTACTATCATCTCTTTGGAATTGATTGTAGTGTCCCACTGAAGAATAATAATAGGCAAAGTTATATCTTTTACCTCTATTGTAGAAGATTTCTTCCCATTCTACTCTGAATCGTGTTGCTTGTTGGAATTGTTCTACAATGTAAGCCGCAGTGACTATACCTAAACCTATACTCCCTAACACCGAGCCTGCTGGAATAAATCCTCCAAACGTTTGACCTGCACCTATGAATGCTGTACCTATATTTAGGGCCACATCTAAAGCTACCTCTACACCTGCTAATATCTTAGCCAACCTATGTGCTCTAGGAGATAAGATAGTAAACACAGGGTGATTTTCTACTTCTACGAATCCCCCTCTACTGTTTCCTCTAAAATGAGATTCAATATACATCTCAAACGGTAGGATAGGCTTATCAAAATGTGTATCAGGGGAGTGGAAACTAAATCTATTATTAGACAATGAATCAGCACCTTGTCTTCCTGTCTTAAAAGGATGTGGAATATAGTCCTTCCTATCTGCATCTGTGTAGATAAGCTGATTGTCAGATAAATCATTATAGGGGAAGTTACTGAAGAATTGAGACCTATCACTACCTATAGTCTGTTGAGGAGCCTCAATCATATCGTAAAGAAGTCCTTTTGCTATAATAGAACGGTCAAACCTAGTGTCACCTCTAAAATATTCATAATGAGTTATAGAATCTCTAAATTCTTGAGTAATGTAGTTATTACTTACTGCAATATCTAAGAAAGCTCTGATAACCTCAGTATCTATATGGAAACCAATAGGGAATATATTATTCTTTCTAAATGGTATAGCATCTTGGTCAAACGCAGGAGATGTGTTAAAATCAGGAAACTTAAAGTGCCTAATTGGCTTACAACTAAAGTCAGCAGCAGCTGATAATACGTAAGGTTCTCCTGCAGCAGGTGCACCCCCTGTAAATACGTTTTGGAACTCAGTTCTAATATCAGGTGGGATGTCTGCCTCGGTAATCACCATGTTAGTACCATCATCCCTTGTTCTGCTATCATATAAGAAGTTGTTGTTGGGGTACTTGATAGTAGACTCCCAATAAGCAAACTTACCTTTTTCGTGAGGAACAGGGTTGCAAACTATATCATCATATACCTCGAAAGGACATCTAGATTCGTACACACAAGTTTTTTGTATGTTTAAATCTAAGTCTTGTGCATTTTTAAGTATTAACTTATCTACAGGAGGGTAGTCTGCTTTGATAGCTACTGTACCCCAAGTACCAGAGGCATAAAAATAATTTCTTTGATGGTTCGTGGCATTGATTCTTTGGTCGCCAAGTCCCTCACCAGCAGCATTATCTGTTGGGAAATGAGATTTGTTTTTTCTACCCGTGTGATATACAGAAACTAATGGAGCATCTACAGCAACAATAATATCGCTAACACCCACAAATGGAGCTTGCAAGTTGCCACTAGAATCTTTTAATTTTATCTCTATTTTTCTCACACTACCTCCTCCCGCATCGATGGTAGGACGAGACCTTTCAAGCCCTACTTTTGCTAAGAAAGAATTTTGGTCAATAAATTGGTGAGAGAGGGGAGAGTCTGGGTTATCACATTCATTCCAGTAAATATCTCCAGTTAATAAATCTTGTGCTTGTATTGTATGGCCATAGAAATTTCCACTATCTAATTTCACATCATTGAAGAGAGAAACTCTAACATAAGCAGGGTACCATAAACAATCTTTTTTCTTTTTGGCTTTTGGGCCGTCCTGCAAATTAGAAACAGACAGAACCAAAGTAGACTTTGTAGTGTCTATTGGAATTTTAAAGAATAACGCATTTGTATGTACAAAGCTTACAGTATCAGCTCCTGTAACGTCATTTAAAAATTTATTTGTTATGGAAGATGTAGCCGTATCATAGCCTACTACTCTGTTTGTAACAAAAAACCCTCCTTCAAATAAAGCTCTGTCATTGTAACAATTAGTTGTCTTTATTCTATTACCAATTTCAGGTATTATATGTCTAACACTTCCAGGTACAGCTGGGTTACCTCTTAACCAAGCGTACCAAGCATACGTACCTCCATCGCTATGTTCAAAGAATCCCCCATTAGCATCAGGTGCAGCAAGATTATTACCATTATCATCATCTCTAGCTGTAAATGAATTAGCTGACATACCTTTAGCAAATCCACAAGGCAGTTCGTTAAATACAAGTTGAGATAACTGATTATACACATCATTAGGCTCCCTCTCAATTATAGGAAAACTGCTACTACTCTCCGTTAAGTCTTCATCTACTACTATCGATGGGTAGTCGGGGGACAAGTGGAATGTGTAAGGGTATATTGAATCAGATGCATAGTTTGTAGCTAATTGGTCTGGAGAGTCAGGTTCTGTGGAACCGAAGAATGGTCTTGCTCTTTCAAATACTAAATCAAACTTTCCATTATTGTTCTCACCAGAATTTTTATCTTTTCTATCTGATATCCAAAACTCGTAATCATCGAGTCTACCTGGATTTGAAGTTGGATTATCAAATTCTATGGTATCAGCATCGTTAATGTTTTTAGGGTCTGCATTGTTATCAAACTCTAGAAACTGGTCCATCTCAGGCTTAGAAGGTCTTGAAATCTTATCACAACTAACAGGAATCTCTTCTATTTCGGGTATACCATCTGCAAATCCTCTGAAATCTACTATCTCATCGTTCTTGATGATTGTACCACAATCTCCATCAAAGAGTTCTGTAGGGTCACAACATTCTATCTCTCCTTTGTGCACTCCAGTAGGACCTATGTAACTACTCTTAATGAAATAATCTAATATGGCATCTTCAACAGGACCGTTTTCAGGTAATGACTTAGATGCTATTACATCCTCTTGCCTATCGTTTATAAAAGAAAAGAAATCGGAGTATATGTATTCGTCCTGGTCTATCTCTATGGTTACTTCCGCAGGGGTAACAACACTTAAGTCTATAACTGCCTCGGTAGTACATAACCTTTCTACCAGCCTATATATTGTACTGAAATTTGCATCTGAACAATTGCCTCCTAGAGGACCTTCGTTAGTGGCTGTATTATAAAATTGCCACTTATAAATTCTTGCTTCGTCTACACAACCCTTATTACCGTTTCTAAATATGGAGTAGACATCATTAATCCAAGGTTTCTGCTGAACGGTATAAGGTAAATCCTGTTTACGTGTTGTATTGGCTATTTGATTTATTAATGCTGCAGGGTCAGCTTGGTGGTCGCTGTCAAAGTATAAATCATCATTTGTAGCTGCTCTAGGTATTAAAGGGTATATTGGAGTTTTGTATCCTTGATTAGTTACAAATCTAATACCGAAAGGAACTACCTCGTCCCTCATGTAACCTTTAAAATTAGCCGTTCCCCTAGATGTAGAATACAGGCCTTCTTCTGACCGAGAAGTTCTCCACTCTGCAAAATGCCCCATGAAATTTACCATAGGTTGCAAATTAGGTGGCTCTTGTCCTTCTAAGTCAGAGAAAAATAAGGTGTTGTTTGCTTGTGCAACTGTCTTAGCTGTTTTGTAGTAAGGCATCTCCCTACTTAGCTCTCTAATATCTATATTCTCTAACTCTTGGCTACCTGAGTACAATAGTTCAGTAGTAGATGTAGGTAATATGTCTACTACAAAAGCATTTGCTTCTCCGCTAACACCATTAGTTTGGTATACTGCTACTTTGTAGTAGTCAAACTTCGGGTCTAAGTTACTTACTTTTAATTTCAAAGATAGGTTAGTCAACGTATCTAACTCAAACTGCTGATATACCTCCCTGTTATTATCCTTTATTGATGCTGGACCAGAGGATGCTGTATAACTATTTATTAGATTACCCCTAGCATCGCAGTACCCAGCAAAGAAAACATATTGACCATGTCTTGTTTTACCTCCAATGACAGTGCCTTCAACTTCGATACAAAGTTTTTCACTGCTTGGTAGTATATTCATCTTGTCACAGTTCAAACATACTGTTCTATCTACTAACCCACAATCACAATTAGGGTCATAGTCTGGACTAGAAGGGTCATCGCTACAAAAAACAGTTTTTGTAGTGTACTGTTCAGGTTTCGCAACTTCTACTCGTCTTCTAGGGTTAAGGTCATCTGTGAAGTATAATACATCTCCGCACTTCTCTTGTTTAATTATAGATGATACAGGATAGTTAACATTAAAACCTAGGCACCCTGCACCCTCTGAACTTCCTTGACAAGGCTTGCTACCGTGGTCGCTTATCAAAGTAACATAAGTACATGTAGCAACCTGAGCGATGCTCTCTAAACCATTAGATAATACGGATTTAATATCACAGCCGCACTCCTTTAGTGTGTCTGTAAAAGATATTTGTTTCTCTAAGTCCTCTATGAATCCTATCTCAGACTCTCTAGTTTCAGGATTAGTTAAAAAGAAGTATGTCCTCTCCCCTGTGGTGTCGTGTTGTATACCGATAACATGGAACCCATCTACAAATCTAGAACATAAGATATTACTCTCTTCGTTTTGAAGATTAATGGAATCCCCGTCTTGTCCTTGAAAGTTCGCATTGAGTGCATGAATATACGAATTTTGGTCTAAAGACGTAACGTGGGTATCTTTGTTCATACCCTTTTTACCTACTCCTAATTCTCTTTGCGGCTTCATTAGAATCTAAATGGATTTGGATTTTGGAAAGTACCGAAACCAGCAGCTGGACCAGTCTCGTCATAGTTAGTTCTGATTGCTCCTAGGTTAACATCGTATTTGTGCATACGTAGTCTGTTAGTACCCATAGCTCTAAATAAGGCTACCATGTCAATATTAGATGTATCAGCTTTTGCTTTTGACTGAAGGTCTGTTTCAAGTTGAAAGAATGCCTTGTACATACCTTGTTTGTTTGGGCTATCGTCTGATAACATGGCATCCTCAAGTATTTTTCTCTTTACGTGGTACTCTAGGTACTCTTCTAGGTAACCATTTTGGGTAACAGGAATAACAGGTAGGCAGTTTTCATCTACAGGTATACCATAGTATTGCATATAGATAGCTCCCTCTTTAAAGTTAGCGTATACTGTTTTACCTTTAATGTTGATGGAAAAAGGGCTGTCCTTAATATTTCTATTTACGCAGTTTGTTTCGCACTGACTTCTTATAAGGTCACTACCTAGTCTAACGTATGAAGGGTTTTTATAGAATAGAGATACTTTAGTATTATCTAAATATAAATTCTCTACAATACGCTCAACACACTCTCCATCTTTACATTTAGGCAAGCAATCCTCACATAATCTATCTTCAAAACAAGTTAGCTTCTCTCCATACAATCTAGACTGTACTCTTATCCTGTCTGAATCTTTTGGCATAGATGCAAAATCAGGTTCACAGTACAAGGCAAGAACTAAAGATGCAAAGTTCTCGGGTACCTCTCCCCTATAATTAGAAATATGGATAGTTCTTTCGTACTTATCCATAATATTTCTACCAAAGTTCTTTAACTTCATATACACCCATCTTGCGATAGATGCTTCATCTACTACCTGTGGATTATCTTTAAAATAATTACCAGCAGTTATATCAGCTATGAACTGTTCTAGTGGGGTGTAGGCGTTTTGTTCCATTACCGATTATATTTTTTAAGTTTTTGTAGTGGCATAAATACTTTGCTCCGTTAACGCAATGCTCTTTCCACTTTCTCTTTTTGTTTCTAGTTAATTCAAATGCTAAACTAGAGGGGAATATTTGATTGTATACGCTTCCAAAAAACTGAGTGTAATATATCAACCCTCCTGTTTGAAAGGTAGTGTTATTAGAGTAGGGTATCTTTGCTCTTTTATTGTAAGACGGGAAACAGAAGTATCCTAGACCATCTAATACAACCCCATTAGGTTGCTCTATCAAAATGTCTCCTACTAAGTCAAAGAAGTCATCTCTTATTTTTCTCCACTCCTGCGGTGTGTACCTTCCTTTTAAATTAGGATTATATCTCACTACCTTTCTTCCAAAATGTTTATCTCCCAATACACTCACCACTGGGCCCCAAGCAGTTGCTTTTCTATTTCCTCTCTTGAACTCACCCATACTACTTTGCTCTCATACCAGGACCCATCTTCTGATTAGAATCTAAATCAGAATTTTCATCAGGAGGTATTGCTTTGTACGTGGTAGTTATATGCTTAACCACTTGGTCCTTTACCGTAGAAATATATTTGTTTGGTATGACAATATCAAAATCATATGGAGTTGCACAAGCATCTACCTTATTTCCACACTCAGTAAAAGATTCTGCCTCTAACTTGTCTGTGAACAAGGCATTAATTGATACAATTTCAGGGGTGCTACCTACTACGTACAAATACCCATTGGCCAAATAGAAGTAACTAGTAGCGTTTTGGAATTTTCTCTTTTGCTGTGTTTTAAAATCAGCAAGGGTTCTTAATCTTTGATATTCAGTCTCACCTGTGATGTTGGAAACTGATATGATGATAGGGCCTATAGAAGAATTAAAGATGTCAGGTAACTTGCAAGTGGTCTTCATTATTTTGTCGCACTTTCTGAACTCTGCTATATCACACTTGTCAGCTCTTATTCTATGCATCTCTACACAAGTTACTTCTGTGAAGATAGAACTGTCTCTAAATACATCTCTTAAAGGTCTTTGGGATAAAAGGTAGCTAGTATAATCTTTAGCTAAAGAGTAAATATACCTATCACTGACACGGTCATCCTTATTTATAGCCTGGATAGAGTTACTTACGTCTGATATGAACTGATATATAGTCATTCTTCTAATTTAATAAATATATATGATATAACCAAATTTCTTACAAAAACAAAGAGGGCTCCAAGAGCCCTCCTGTTATGGGGGAAAACCAACCAAAACCCCTCATTATTCATCCTCTCGATAGGCTACAAAGCTATCAAAGTATATTTTATAGTTTTTACCAGCTGTTAGTCCAGAAACTTCTACCTGTCCTGGAGTACCAGAGGTTGTACCATTTATTGTTAGAGTCATTGTTTCCCAAGCACTATCAGTTACATTTCTAACTGTGAATGGGTATGTTTTGTCCCTTCCTGACCGATATCCAGCAGGCAGAGTAAACAACTGACTATTCACTCCTGCAGCACTGTCTACAACGCCTCTAAACTCTATTCTCTTATCCCCTCTTTTTCTAAAGGCAAGAGCTGTGGTTCCTGATGAAGTGTAATCAGCATTCGCAAATGCTGGGGAAGCTCCTCCGAATGCATTGACTCCAGTAAAAGTTTCATCGGGGGGCAAGACATCATAAGGTAATGTACCAGTTTGGTCTAAGTCAGGTACAAACTGTACATCCCAAGAAGTTCCATCATAGTATGCTGTAATAGTGTGGCTCTTGTTTCCAAGAGTACTAGGCATGGTAAACCCGAAAAGACTAATGGTGACAGGAGAATTTAACGTTGCATTAGCTAAGTACCTGAATGTAAATTGAAGACCTTTAAATGGTGCACCTGATATAGTAAAGGAGTGGTTACCTACAGGGGTAACAGCTCCTGAAGAAAATATTCTATATATGGTGGTAGGAGTTTCTGCATTCAATGTATAAACAGCACCAGCATTTACTATTTCATAACTTTCTTGTATATTAACTAAAGGCATTTCTTATGATTTATAATGTGTTATCGTTAAATTTTGTGCTACTATTGACCCTACTGGAGCTCCAACCTCATCTGCTATTTGAATTTCTATATCATTGTCAACGGTAAAATCAAGTAAAACCATTGTCTCTGGTGTTATTGCACCATCAGAACAAGGTATTGCTGCGTTTCCTACATAACTTATAGTACTTCTTGTTTTATATGCGTGTTCTACATTAACTTCAGCAGCCAACGTACTAGCACTACTTCGCCTTAATATTATATCGAGCCTAAATAACAAAGTACCTGGTACAGCTGCATGTAAAAATCCTCCTAATGGGGTACGTCTATCTATTAAGTCTCTGCCTCCGAATCTCAATCTCGCAAACGATGGGCTTACAGCAGGAGGGGTAGGATGCTGCACAAATTCACCTGCACTAGGACCTGTAAACAAAGCTCTAATGTGTAGATATTCTCCAACGGCATCTAAAGTGTTTGCTGGTAATGTGTATGAAAAGCCAGTAGGCGTTGTCATAGTAGTACCAGTTGAAGCTTGTGGTGTAAAGTGTGTATACAAGATAGCCATATTATCAGCACCATCCGTACCATTCGTACCAGCAGGTCCAGCGGGTCCTGTAGCACCTGTAGCACCTGCAGCACCTGTAGCACCAGTTGCTCCTGTTGGGCCTGTTGGTCCTGCAGCACCTGTAGCACCTGCAGCTCCCCTTAAATCTCCTGTAGAGAACGATGTTCCGTTGGTAAACGTAAATGTCAAAATACCAGTACCAGCTGCATAAGAGGTAGAAGCAACTCCGTTACCTACAGCACCTGTAGGACCTGTTGGGCCTGTGGGACCAGCGGCACCCGTAGCACCTGTAGCACCAGTTGCACCTGTAGGACCAGTAGGACCAGCAGGACCTGTAGCACCTGTTGAAACGTTTGCACAAAGAGTATCTACAATTGTTTTTATAGCACTATCGTAGTATGTTCCTGCAGGGATAGTCTTTACCCCGCAAACATTCAATGCGTTTGTGAGTCTAATGCACTCATCATTTAGTAAATGACTACACCCTAGATTGCCACAATTACATCCTGTTTTGCAACTGGAACTGCTACACGTACAACTACTACAACTTGAACTACAGCTGGTACAAGTACAAGTGCAACTACTACTAGAACTACTACAACTCATTTTATTCTTTTTCTATTTTTTCTAAATTCTGTAATTGATTTAAAATTGTAATCATTTTTTGAGTAGGATAAAATTCTTGTTTACTATTTAGAATTACTAATTTTATATCATTCATCAGATTGGCATCTATAATAAATTTTTCCATTGGTTTTTTATTTATTTTAAACAGATAACGTCCATGCAACTACTAACTTATCACTAGCAGTTAATGTTCTACTTAATTGCCACCCCACTACAAGCAGGTCTGAACCTTTAGTAATGCCTCCTGCAGGGACAGTAAATTCTTTTCTAAAACATGTTGAGTACATGGCCTCCCCATAGAAGTTTTCCATCACTATATCATTGTTAGCAGGTGTAGATGCTTCTACAAGCGGAGTTATTGTGCGAGGCAAAGCTGTATCGCTACCTGCACATGGCGTAAATCCTACCTCTACCTTGCCATCTACTTGTACGGTGTGGAAATTACTGAATGTACCTGTAAGTACTAACTTAGCTCCTGCTTCAATATCAAAAGGCACGGGTATACCTGCCATCCTTTGGTCTGATACGGTAGTGAATCCTGTTTTTGGAGCATCAAGGCCTTCTGTGTAATTGTTTTGGTCCCATAAATTAACACCAGTAACTATTTCTCCAGCCCACCTGTATTCATCTCCTGGGCCTGGAAAGTTATCAGTGCCATCAGTTGCGAAAAACTGATTGGATGCAATAGTACTTAAACCAGCACCTAATGTATTATTTATAGCTAATAATACAGTGTTTAAATCCTCACATTCAAGATTTGGTGCAATATTAGGTAAGTCTGATGTAATAGTAATACATCTATCAGCTAATTTTATTTTACAAGGCGTACATACAGTATCATTACAATAACAAGTATCGCAGGACTGAACTACTACTTCTTTACATGTTTTACAAGCCATTTTATTTTATTTTTTTTTATTAGCAACAAGCACAAAGCTTTTCTATAATAGCATTCAATAGTCCTGTTACGGTAGTAGGATTATTGTAACAAGGATTTGTAGAAAAACAGCCAATAGGTATATTTATGTCATCCATGTCAACTAGAACAATAGTATCTAATAAAGTGCCATCAGTTGGGTCTAATAATCCTTTCAAAGGTTCTAGAATACATATCTCCGATGTTAGTTTATTCAACACTTGAATCGGAGTAATGTCAGCATCCGCTGTGGGAGAATAATCAAGACATCCTTTTACATAAGGACCTCCCGTCACACCTGCTATATCCCCAGCCATATCAACATAGCTTTTGTTAATAAGTGCATACACATCTGCAATAACAGTATCTAAGTCAGTACAAGTTTCACCTGCTAAACTTGAAGGTGCTATATAGTTGTGTTCTACGTTTACGCAAGTGGCGTATAGAGATGTTCCACAAGTATCACTAAATTTGTAACTATTACAACTCATTTTTTATTTTTTTCTAAGTATATATTCATTTCTTCCAACATGCAATCGGACACTTCGTAATCACAGTCAAGGTCTTGACAAATGATATGTTCCATAGCTTTTACTACAAAATAATCAGGTATGTCAAAGCTATACTCCTTATCAAATACATATTTATGCAGTAAACCATCAGACTTGTTCTGATAGTGTCTCTGTATCTTTTCGTAGATAGAGTTTTGTGTATTAATATGCCGTTGTAGTGTGTCCATTTCCGCAGTCTTCTCCGCAATCGCAGTGTTCTAAATCATCAACAATATCCATTGCCAAATCGTATTTTCTTTTAGCAGCTTTTATGTTACCAAAAAGCATATCAGCTTTAGCCCCTCTAATCATAAACTCAGCTTGCATTATTTTATTTAAACAGCTAGAGTCAGGAACGCACTCTAGGTTGAGACCCATAATTTGTTTCTGTATTCTTAGTTCTAGCCTTACTGTTCTTAAATAATGTCTTTCATATGAGAACTGTGTGCCTTCACATACAAAGATTTTAATCTTGTATATACCGTCTGGCAAATCAGGTAAATCATCATCACACCCGCTTGAGCAACCGTAGTTTAAAGAGGAAGCGTTGTAGGTAGTAACCTTACCCTTTGGGTAACTGTGTCTTACTGCTGATTGTGACCCAGGAATAGTTATATCAATATACGTAGGTTCATCCACTAAATGTTTCCAAATAGAGATGTCCGCAAGTATAAGTATCCTAGCATCATACGTAGGAAATACTTCAAAATTTAATACTGGGTCTAATCCACTGCTCATTTCAATAGTTTAATAGTCGTTACTAAGGCTCCAACCTGTAGGAAGTTAAAACCTAAAGATGTCATTCCGACTGACCTCCACCGATACCATTTTCTCACCGCCTTCTCTAGTTTGTCTTCAGTAACATCCGTATACTTTTTGAAACTCTTTTGTAAGTCCGTAGCAATTAATTTTAGAGAGTCTAGGTTTTCCAAAAGTGTTTCGTACTCCATCACAAACATATCAATGTTCCCTACAAGAGCATTGTAGCTTATTGTGAGAGAGTCTTTTATTTCGTTCAACAAAACATTTTCTCTACCTATCTCAAGGAGTCTTTTATAGTCGTCAGCATAGAACATCACATACGTGGTGTCATCAGCTTCAAACCTAAAGACCTCCATTGTCTCCACTATATTCGGGGATTCCTGAGAGTATGCTGTCCAGGGGAGTATTGCGAATAATAATAAGAGTAGAATCGGTTTCATAAATGTTTTCAGTTAGTAGGTTTTCAAAATTGGTTAATTCAGTATAAATACTTATTTGCAGACTGTCCATTTTGGACTGACTGTTTTTTATGTCTTTGGTCATTTCAAGAAGAGCATCGAGCTCTTTCTCTACTTTCTTACGCTTGTTGATAATGTCTTGGTCTATGTAACTGTCTTTTGAGTTGCAACCCTTAGTAAACAGTATTCCTATCAAGATACATAGGATAGAAAGACGAAGGAGAAAGTCCAATATCTTGGCTCCTCCACGCTCTTCGAATTTACGTAAAATATTCTTAATATCCAAATTCATTACAATATGTTTTGTATCTGACTGATGACGTTCCTGATTGCATCAAAATCCTCGTCATTTAGCGTTGCACCCATGTGAACGTCAACAGCCAAGAAGATGTAACAGAAATTGTTTTTATTGTGGATTTCCTTTACATGGAAGCAATGAGTTTCCCCTACTTTTTGCGTTACCAATAAAGGTCGAAGTATTCCCTTTTTATTCAATTCCTTTACACTTCTTTTAGTTTTACCATCTTGATATATTTCTTGTACCATATGTATGTACTCATTATCAAGAGTTTGTTTGTTAAATGTGTGAGTGAACTCTGTGGGGTTAATAATTGTTCCGTACAGGAGCCCCTCTGGTTTCACCATCGTACCTCCGTTAGATACGTGCACAAGGACTGCTTTATTAACATTAGCTCTGTTTTGTAACAATCTAGCTAACGTATCAAGGTGTAATTTTGTAGATACTACTTGACCAAAATCAGTTTCCTTCCTCCACCTTTTTGGTAGCACATATTTAAAGGCATCGAAGTTTGAGCTTACCACCCCTAGAATTCCACCTACAAAAACACTCAAAAGCCCTATAATGGCTATCCATAATTCAATCATCTTAAAATATTTTATATATATTATTAGTCAATGTCACCATCAACCCAACCTGAATAAACACTAAATGTCCCGTCTAAGTTATAGACATACTTACCTATGATAAACTCATCATCAGGAAGTTGAGTTCCTTCAGGTACATCAACTATTTCCAAAGGGTCTGCTGAGTCAGCTCTTGTGACCTTATGGGGAGATACATCATCCCAAGCATAGTATATCCCATCACTTTCTAATATGATGTTATCTGCAATTAAACAAATTTGCCTATCTGATTGTGTTACTAAAAATTTCATTATGTCTTACTCATTTTAAATGCATTAGCTCTTTGTCCTCTAAATGTTCCTACAGAATCTCTATAAGTGGTGACAACTGAGCCAAATTCTGTGTTTTGTGTACCTATAAATGGGTTATGTATGGCACCACTAAATGAAGTTGTTGTGCCTGAATCTACCAAAACATCTTCACTATTTGAAGTATTATATTCAGAAGTATCAAATTGATTAGATGAAGAGTTATAATTTACTGGAAAAACATTAAATTTTGCCGTTTGTCCAGACACATTACTATTAACTCCATTACCGACAATAAATTGAGAAGTGGAATTTTCTTGACCATTATAATATTGACATATCGCTGGGAATCTTACTAAATCAGAAAGTGTTCCCCATGTGCTAGATGACCCAACACTAAACGATGCTCCATTATATATTGCACCTGCAAGATAACCTACACTGTTTTCTACAAACATAACAAGACCTCTTCCATCTTCAATTTTAAAATCTACAAATCCTTCAAAAGAATTTGAACCACTTTTATATAATGTGTCGCCAATAGTCTCAACTAAAGTATTAGTTGAAGTATTGTATTCATAAACTGCATAATAAGCTACTCCAGCACCAGAAGTGGATTTAGCATAAAAAATTGCAAAGCATTCTTTTCCACCAACAGTTCCTAAATAACACAAGTTTGTTTTTCCATTACCCGAACCGCTTGTTCCCATAGGATAAATTATTCCTCTTGATGTTGCTGAACCAGAACCTGAAATATCTATATCCCACACCCTTGCATAAGGAAATGCTCCTGCCCTACTCAATCCAGTAGATGCAACTGTATATACAGTACCGCTAACTTTTAAAACTTGAAAATTTGGAAACCTGTCAACTAAATTTGTAGTATCACCATCGTTAAATGTACTATCTAAAACAAGAGGATTTGTACCTCCATTATATGATAATACCTTAAAGACATTTCCAACTCCAATTTCAGGAGAACAAACAAGTGCTTGATTAGAATTTAATTTACAAGCTGCTAGGGCTTGTCCTCTACCGTATGGGTCTAAATCAGCAGTCCCTGGATAAACACTTAATACTGCAAAACTAGCCGTTAGAGTTAAATCCGATTGAGTTATACCAACACCAAGAACATTTTGATTATTTGCAGTTGTTAACTGACCATCAAATGCTATATATTTTCCTAAATCTAATTGTACAGTTTTCCCACAAGCTGCATTCCCTGAAGTACCTTGTATTCCCGAAGTTATAACATCATTTGCTGTACCTTTTGCAATAATAGCAGTTAATGTGGAAATAACTGAAAATAATACCCCATTAACAGCAGATATGGCACTATTAGCTATACCATCTATTGAAGATATAGCAGATGAGAGTACTCCATTAAGTTTATCTATGGTAGACATGGATTATTCTTCTAACGGTTTAAATCCTCCGTACTTCTTGCCTTGTTTACTTGCTTCTGTTCTGCCAGCTTCTAAAAGTTTCCTTATAAATATTTCCTGAACAGGTACAACTTCTACATGAGTTGTAAGGTAATTGCTTTTGTCAGCGTTAAATGTTTTCTGGTCTGCATATACTTTGTATTCCATGTTAGCAGACATAGTTTCTACGTCTATAGTAATCTTGTGAACATCAAGATATGCTTTTGGTACTGTTAAACCTTTGAATATAATTGAACCTTGTAATGCCATTTTTTCTAAATTTTAAGATAATAATATAAAGTCTTGTGATGGATTAAAATATACTTTTTGTTGGTCTACTCTATAGCCCACTACTCTAACATATTCACCTGACCCAGTAGGAGCTACGTTTGTAAATAAACCAGAGCCACCTATATATACTGGAGCTCCATTACTTCCCCCTATATTATATCCTACATCTATTAATCCTCTTATTAATAACCCATCAGCTGGATTAGTACTATATGCTACACCTAACATATGTGTCATTTGTGTAGTATTTGTTAAGTCTGAGATAGGAGAAAATGACGATACTGAACCTGCAAAGGCAAATGTCATATAATGTATAGTACCTTGCGTTAATGTATTTGATGTATTGTCAGGTATAAGTGTATCTCCTTTATAGTCATAATTATTAGGTACGTCAGACTCTTGGAATACTGTAGTAGTCTTGTCATCTTGCCATACAGGTTCTAAAGAAGAGTTTAATGCCAAAACTTGCCCTTCCGTGCCTGGAGCAGGAAGTTCTCCTTCGTCTTGCCATACAGGTTCTAAATCAGAGTTAAGTGCAAGAACTTGTCCTGCAGTACCAGCTGTTGCTGGTTGTTTAATAAAATACTTCGACAAAAGGTCATACTTACTAGAATAAGTACAACTTCCATCCCATATCCATTTTTTTGGTATTAATACTTCTTTAGACATTTTATTTTATTTTAGACTACTCTAGTATATGTATTACTAGTTGTGTTGTAATAAGTAGCACCTGCCGCTAATCCTGCTCCAGATGCAGCAGCATTATCTACATATGCAGGCACAAGGGCTAATACAGCTTGTATATCAGAAAACTGAAGAACACTACTGCCATCTGTAATAAGCATTTTGTTTGGTCCAGGTGCTGTGTTGTCTGTAGGTAGACCGTATACTGGAACATTGTTGTTACGATATATTAACGATTTAGCTCCAGCATTATCTACGCTAACTGATAGTGAGTGAGTGTTTGATGAGGTGCTTGCTTTGAGTACTACAGATGTGTTTGCATTAACATCTACACCTGTTGCTGAAATAGTCGTGTTAGCTATAGCTCCTCCTGCTGCCTTTGATGTTTGAGCAGCTATTGAAATGTAGGCATCTGATTCAATTGAATCCGCTATAATATTCATGTTTGCAATACCAGCTGTACCATATGCAGAAGGATTTCCGTACTGACTAGCTGTTATAAAAGTGTAAGCATCGGTTTCGTAAGAATTGGTAATGTCAGTACTGTATATAGCAGGTTGCCCTGGATTAAAAAGGTTTACCGTACCTTCTGAATCTATACCTGCAGTTTTTATTACGAACTGTCCTTTTGTAGGATTATTTTCAAACTTAGAAACATATAATACTGCTCCTTCGTCATTAATAATTTTTTGAGTACCTAGGATTATGGGATAATCAGTTATTGTAAAGAAATCTCTAAGAGGGAAACCTTTTGGTAACATTCCTTCATCGTCCAACTTTTCAATAGCCATAAAACCTGCACCTCCTTTCTTATCGTCACCTGTACCGATGGCGATAGAAAAGTCAGTCTCAGTGTTTCCTACAATTGTGTCTTCTGTTAAAGGTCCTCCAAGTGCAATAGTCTTGGCTCCTTCTTGTCCTTTTTTAAAGTAAACCCCATTCTCCGCAGTATTTGCGAAATAACACGAAAGTCTCCGATACCCTGCAGGGATGTTGCAATTTTGTTTAATTACTCTTTCCCGAGGTATGGAGACATCATATGTGGGCGTACTTGCTGTGTACTTAGATAAACTCATTGCCCGTTATTTTGTTGTTTAATACTTTCTGCGAGTTCACGCAATCTTTCAAATAGTTTTGATAGTCCTGGATTACTAGCCATGATAATATATTTATAAAAAAGGGGGAGGATACCCTCCCCCTTCTTAGGTTAATGAATCAGTCGATTAGACTCCTGCTACTGTGGGACATTCAGTCACTCCACCTAGAGCTTCAATGAAGTCTTGGTATGCGCACTGAGCACCTTGAGGAATCAAGAATACGTATCTGATTTCTTCAGCCATTCTTCGGCTTGCGGTTCCAGCATAATTGTTTCTTCTCAACTTAACTGTGAACTTGTCATATTGTAAACAAGGCTCAAGCTTAGTTTCGAATCCACTCAAGTAACCTTCAGCGTAGCTCATTCGTGGAGAAATTCCAGCGAAGTACTCAGCAGAAGCTTTCTCTTGCTTCACGTAGTTAATACCCCAGCTAGTTCCGTCAAAGTCTCTTTCGTGACGAGTTACACGGAATGGAGTAGTTACATATTGGTAACCCTCTTGGAGTACTGAAGGAGCTTCACCACCAGAAACTTGGATTTTAACTCCTTTAGGAGTGAAAGTTCCAATCTGCTCTGCAAGCATTGCTGGAGGACACAAGAATGCGTTCTTAGCAACGAATTTAATACCACACTCACAGTCATCTGGGAATTCTCCACCGATACCTGTAATAGTAATTGTAATAGTACCTGAGTTTAACGCATTCAAAGTGTTCAAGTTGATAACGATTGTATCTCCTACAGCTAGACCTGAACTTGGGTTAGCAGTATCTAACTGTACTACAACATCTTCTACAGCACTACCAGCTACACTTGTTATTACTTTAAAGCTAAACGTTGAACCAGCAGGTTTAGATGTTACAGCAGCAGTTCCTTCGTTTACAGTCTCAACATCGTCTGCTGCGATAGTCACAGTAGTTGTATCAGCAACAGTGAATGAAGTGATTTCAGAAGCACCTACAGTTCTTTCAGCCCAAGCAGAGAACTCATAGTCATCTGGCATAGCTGGGAAAATTGGCTCTTCAACCTCACAACCATCACATACAGGCTCAGAAGTTAATACAGCGTTGTAACGTGCTCTACACTCTCCGATAGCAGCCGCATCAAGAGTTACACTCAAATCAGAGTAAATAGCTTGTAATTCAGCTAATTTTGCAGCAGCAGCAGCAGTTCTTGCAGTTGCTGAAGCGAAAGGACCACAATCCAAGTCTACATCAAGTTGAATTGTTTTTTGGTAAAGATTACAAGTTTCACCTGCAACCCAAGCAGTTGTAGCTGCATAGTCAACATCGCCAACACAGATGGCATCAGCTGGTGAAACAGCAGAAGCTTCGTACTCAGCAGGAGTCAAGGCTAATGTTAAATCGTTATCTAATGATGCGATTAATTCTTCAACAGTGATTTCAACATCTAGATTCAAGATAATGATTTCTGTTCCTACAGGACCAGTTCCTCTTGTATTTGTATCTAATAGTGAAGAGTTAGCAGCAGTAACAGCAGTATCAGTCTCAAGTTGAGCAAGAACGTTAGTTGTATTTGCACCTTCAGGTAATACTACTTGGTAAAGGAATCCATCCCCACTTGCAGGAAACTGAGTGAAACCTGCAGGGCATGTATCACAATCTTCAAGAATTCGAACCTCTCTTTCGTCTCCAGAAGCATCAATAAGTATACTAGCAGGTGCTTGGAAAGCTGTAGGAAGACCTCCTCCTGATAATAATTGATAAACAGAAGTAATTCCTTCTCTAGAAATTCTTTCTACAGTTTCATCGTATTGAGAAGCAACAGCTGCGAGTGCCTCGCCAGTTCCCTCATCTTCTATTGTTAGGTTATACTTAACAGTAGTAGATGAAGCTACTAATTCAGGAGTACAAGAGTAAGTACCGATAACGTCTACTAAGTCACCTACTTTGATAGATGCACCTGTTCCAGCATCAGAACCAGCACGAAGTTCGTAATTTCTGATGTTGTCAACTAGGTCTCTTACAATAGAAGTACAAGAAGTAGTAGCACATGGATTCAAGCAGTTATCGCAAGCATCAGGTGCACCTGAGAATACGCTGAATTCCATATTAGCAACTCCATCTCGGAAACCGAGGTAAGAAAGTTGCTCACCGAATAATTTCAATGAAACTGTAGTAGCCTCATTTTCTTTTAGTTTGATACCAGTACCAGCTGTTCCGTTGTAACCTAGAGTTACAGAAGAATATACAGGAGCTTTAGCTGTATCAACAGTGACATCAAGAATATCATCTCTTGTGAAAGAGATTGTTGAGAAGTTCTTGTTAGTCATTCCACCAGCATCCTGTGTGCGACCTGTACCAACTTGAATTTGGAACAATTCTTTTGCTCCGTAACCGTCAAGGCTTGCTACTGAAGTTGGCCCGTTTGCAGTTTTAGAGGCCATTCTAAATAAACCAACCTGCCCATTAGCAAGTCTTAGTGACCCTGTTCCTGCAGGGACCACTGATTGGCCTCCCAATTCTGAGAGAACCATTAAGCGTGAATACGCTGAATTGTGAGAACGTGAATTCATAATTTCGAGTTTTAGTTAAAATTTAAATATTGTTAATAATCCTATCCCTTTGAATGCCTATTCTATTGGCATCCCCATAGTTCCTAAAGAATGACTCTGCGCACATCGAAATTACTTTATTAACAAAAGCATCGTCACCTTCGGGGTCTATATCTGTAGAAGCATTTCCATTTATGTCTATGTATCCCGAAATATCAATTGTTCGTGGATGACGATAGTACGATAAATGTACTCGCTCTATTTCAAAGTTATCTGTAATGATGTTCAAGGCATCTGCTCCAACATAGAAAGGAGCTTCTCTCCATTTAAGAGAGGGGCCGTTATTCGGGTCGAATATGTAGCTTTCAGAATCAAAGTCTTTTATTTCAAAGAGACTCAATCGAATCCCTTCGCAATCGGCTGACTTTGCATAAGCATAAGCACTGGAAAGGTCTAGGTAATCATTTGGCAGTGCTACTATCGCCTTGTCATCTATCTGTGATGTTTGAGGTAGGTTGTTGTTCTGAACTAGAAATAGATTAATCTCTCTAATCTCGTCATCATTCTTGTTGTCAAGAATGTACTCTACCCGTCTTATCTGTTCTTCATTATAGAGAAGAACGAACCTGTCTTTAGAAGCAGTTACATTATTAGAACTTAAGTTCTTATTTACCTTAGTTAAAAATCTTAAGTATGCTTCTTGTATATCCATCAGTCAAGTTGAAGTTTCTCTAGGAGTTCTTCGTTTCCAACCTTAGTTAGGGTAACATAAGCTTGATTAACAGTTCTTCCTAGCTTTTCACCGTCTATGTAATAGGTTCCGTCTTCTTTAATAATTTTTCTTCTTTTTACGAAATCGTTAATTCTATTCTTAATCAAGATTTCTTCGTAATCAGTTTCTTTGATTGTCTCTAGGATATATTCTAAGTTTCTAGAGTCTGCAATCCATTTTTCTAAGAGTGAAAGCATTACACCTTTTGTTGCACTCTGACCTCTTCGTAAAGCTCCTACATATTGTAAGTATTGCTTTAGCTTGTCAGAATCTTTCTTGTGTAAGTTTCCAAACCAAGTCATAACTTCTAATTTCTTTTCTGAGTTAGAAGTTTGGTCTTCTGCTGATTTTGTAGTATCTACAATAGCGTACAAAGAACCATTATATCTTGGATTACTTTGGTCACAGTGTGGAGTTAATTGACCTCCTCTGTAAGCCATGTAAAGCTTAAAGTATTGGTCCATATCGTTTGTATCAATAATTATATTATGAGACAAATCGATACCACAACTATCAGAAGCTATAAAATCATTTTCAGTCGCTGTAGGATTGGTCTTGAAATAATTTTCTTTCTTTCTTTCAAACCACTTAATAAGGTCCTTTCTTTCTTTTATAACTTTTGAAGCTTCAGAGCTAGATTTTCCTGCAAACTCAACTGAGTTCTCATCGAATCCAGTGTCATATCTTCCTGTTTCAGGGCTACCGATGTACAAGCATCTTGCTGGTTCAGCGGTGTATGACACCATTTTATATCTATTGATATCTCTTAATCCTCCTGGAGTTGAATCGTCTAATTTTTCTACAATACGATAAACTCTACCTTTGACTATTTCAAAGCATTCTGAATACATAATTGGTTGTTTTAAGTGGTTTTTAAATGGTCTTTATTAAGAGAAAGGTGACCGACCTCCCTGGACTCCGAAAGTAGAACCTCCGTCTTTGTATTTAGGAGAAGACTTCTTCTTTCTCTTTTTCTTTACTTTGCCTCCTTTCTTCATCATTTGAGGCTGTTGGCGTTGTTGCTGTTGTTGCTGTCCTTGCTGCTGTTGCATCAGTCTTGCCATAATTTTCTCAGCGGCTTCCATAGCCTCTGCTTCTGACATTCCTTCTTCATTCATCAACTTCTGAACAATTCTAGCTTTAAGCTCCTCTGGGCTAACTTGCTGTCTTCCACGACCAGCTGCCATTGGCCTGGCACCTCCTTGGTATCTTCGATTATACATATATTATCTTCTTTTACTCATTTTGCTTCCCCGTCTTTTGCTGCCTCTCTGTACGCCATGTCCATGTTGGTCCATAGGGTTAGCGAAAGGAGATGTTCCTCCATCTTCAAATCCAATGAAGTCCAAAAACTCATTACCTTTCTTTTTAATTCGGTCAATCAAAGATGGTGGGGTACTTCTTCTACCCCCTGAACTTTTCTTATTTCCTTTTTTTATAGTGGAGCCTCCAGTTGCAATATTTTGCTCGCTTTTATCGCCTCCAACAGCAATACCACTAACACTACCTCCTGTGGCACTACCTCCTGTAGCAGACACATCCCCTACGCTGGAGTTAGAACCAGAACTAGAGTTAGAACCAGATGCATTTTGGTACTTTCTCTTGCTTACTTTTCTCTTGCTTGTTTTTCTTTTATGTACGGCCATGATTATTTTAGTTTAAGATAGGGGGAGTTTGACCTCCCCCTCAGTTAAAAAAGGTTATATTAAAACTCGTTAGTTTCGAGTTTCTCAATCATTACGACTCGAGACTTGTCTGGAATCCATGCTGACATTGAAGACATGCAAGTGAACTCTCTTCCAGGCTGTGGTCGTGAGTAAGTAAATCCTTGCTCAAATACTGGTCCGTTAGTAGAACCGTAAGAGAAATCAGGCACATTCTTAGGCTTAACAATGTAAAGGTTACTTGTACCTTTAGATTTGTTATCAATCTCAACTCCTTTAGGGAATACGCTACGGTCAAGTACGTTAGAGTAAACTGGGTCAGAGATATCATACATTACTAGTGTGTAAGCTCTCTTAGAAAGACCTGCAGAGTATCCTCGGCTGATGTAGTCTCCGAAGCTATCGTAGTCAAGAGATGGGTCGTGCTCAACTCTTACGTGACCAATTCCGTTTAGGAATGCCTCACCAATAGCATAAGAAGCGTAAGTTAAGTTGTATCTATCGCTACCAGAAAGAATCTTCACTGGAAGAGCCTCTTGGTCGATATGTACTGGAGTAGTGTTCTTGAACTCTTCTTTGAATAGCTCACGAACTAAGTTGTGTGCGTGGAATCCAGCCTTGAAAACTAATTTTCTGTCGTGGATTTGGATAGATGTACCGTGATAGATAATCTCAGCAGCACGTTGAATCAACTGACGTAATTCGCTTACGTTTTTGTAGATGAATCTGTGACCTCTACGTAACTGGTGGTAAAGTCCTTCGTTGATTAACTTCGAACCGTTGATACCAGTGATAGTCGCACCTCGGTCAAACATCATACCCATTGCAGTAAGCTTCATCAACTCAGCCATTGCAAGAGCTTCCATGATAGGCTGAACTCGAACTGTGTTTTTAACAAGACGACCTGAGTTAGGGTTAATTTGTCCTACGAAGAAGTAATCTCCTCCAAGACGGTCTTGCATTTTCTGCAATCTATCAGTTAAGTGAGAAGCTTCTTTACCGTTTACAGTAAGAACGTCTGCGTAAGCAGAGTATCCAACTTGTACCGCACGATAGTCACCCAAAGTATACTGTAATTTTACAGAGTTCTTAGCAAGTCCCATCATGTTAGGAGCAGAGTATTGAGTATCGAACTCACCAGCAACGTGGTCAATTTTTACATACTCAGTACCTGGCTTCAATTTAGAAGAAGGGAAATACTTGCTTCTGTCTCTTGTTACAAGCTGTACAGTGTGAACATAACCATCACCTTCGTCTACAACTTCTGAATCTTCGATAACAATTACTTGCTCACCATCTACTGGGTCGTAAGTAAGAATGTCACCAGGGGAGAAGGGGTGAGATAGTTTGATGTCGAAGAATGAACCGTCAACACCTAAGAAATCTCCTTCTTCTACGTTTTGAACAACGCAAGGTTTTTCAATATCCATTGCGATTTCGTAGTCGAAGCTTCCTCGAATACCATTAACAAGAATCTTATCAGAGTTCTTTAATGCATCCTTAATGAAAGGAACGTTTACGATACGAGCATTTTCAAAAAGCTCAAGCATCCCTAGAGATGTTCTATCATCTACATAGTCAGCGGCTTTAAGAGCAACTGAGTCAATGTACCCAAATTGAGACTGGATGTCACTTTTATTGGTGACCCCAATCACAGTGGAGTCATTAAAGTTGGCTCCAATAAATTGTCCGTTAAAATTTTCTTTTCCCATTTTTCTCGATTTGTGTGTTTACTTTTAAAATTTTTATTTATTAGTGAAAGGATTTTTAGTTTGCCTATCCTTCGAAGGTTTGAAGGAAAAGTCTTTCTTTTCAGAAGTGTTTCCTTTTTTCTTTAATTCAAAAAATAATTTTTTACGCTCCTCCTGCTGCTTCTGTTGAGACACGTTTTCTATAAATGACTGAGGGTCAGTTAGAAATTGATACAACAAAACAGACCTTTGAGGGTCGTTTCTAAATGCAACATAAGCTTTGTCTATATCAGTAAACCCTGTATCTTTATTTACTTCTGTTAGACTTTTAACTATTTGTCTAGCTTGCGTGTCTGCTATCTTTTGCTCCTTAAGAACTGTTCTAACGTTCTTTTTGTAGCTGCTTATAGCATCTTGACGCTGTTTTTGAGCTTGCTGTTGCCTTAGAAGCATTTGCTGGTGCTTACCTCTTAAATGCTCTTGGACTTTACCTATAGAAGTCTCAGCCTCTTCTAGTAAGTCATTATTATCAAGTTTACTAATAAACTTTTGAATCTTATTATCATCCCAACCTACAAAGTTTTTATAGTAAGTATAAATTGCACTTACTTTTCCTTCTTGGGTTTCTATGTTTAAATTCTCTGCCCTGTTTAATTTGGAACGAGATTTATAGTAACTATCTAAGTCACCTCCCATCTTTTTATACTCTAGGTATTCTTGTTCCGCAGGGTCTAACGTAGAAAATATAGCACCTTTTAGGTTCTCTTTTTTCCACTTATCTTGCTGAGAAGATAATTGCTTAAATGTTTCAGCATCTATGTCTAAATCTTCTCTACCTTCAAAGTCTTCCCAAAACCCATCTTTTATTAATTTTTCAGCTGTTGCTTGATAATCAAAAAAAGCATCATTTGTTTCGAGTGCTGCTTCTACTGTTTGTTGAGATTTTTCACTACCTTCATCAAACTCAACTGGTTTGTCTAAGATATCTTCAATCTCTATTTCTTTTCTTTCTTCTACATCAGCTTCTTCTTTTGCTGGTGTTTCTTCCTGTTTGCTTTCCTCTGAAGTGTCTTGAGGTTCTTTTACAGGCTCGTCCTCCATTTCTGTTGTCGGTGTATCTTCTTCGTTATCTTCTAATTGAATAGTGAAAGGATTACCAATAGTAAATGGATTCTGTTGTGGTTTATCTTCTGCCATGTTGGTTGTTTTACGGTACAAACTTAAAAATAATATTTAAATTAAACAAATTTATTACAAGGTATCTAACGTAGCACCTCGTAGGTAAAAAGTTTTACAAAGAATGTAAATCACAAAAAAGATATTTTGTAAATTTACAAATTTTGTAATTTTTTTAATTTTTATTCATCCTAGCTATCTGAACTTGTTTGTTTGCTATACTTTCTCTAGTATCTAATTCCTGCCTTTTCAAGTTCATTTCTTGCTGTTTCATTAAATATGCTCTATCTGCTTCGATTTGTTTTTGACGAGTTTGTATTTCAAGTTGTCTTTGCTTGAAACGTCTGTCTAAATCGGAGGTGGACTGCTTTAATTGTTCTACCACTTTAGGTGTCTCTTCTTCATCTGGCATATCTTCATCTTTGATAAATCCTAGAGACAAGATAGTTTGTTTGTTAAGTGATATTTCTCCTTTGATTTGTTCTAGCTCAATCTTGTGTTGATGTTTAAGTTGCTCTAGTTCAAACTCATTAGCTTTTTCAATTTGCTGTTGCTGTTGCTGTTGTTTTTGCTGCATCTGTTGTTGCAACTCTGCTCTCTTTCTTCCTAGTCTAGCAATTTGTATTATCTTAGCTGTTGAGTCTGCAGATATTACTTGTGCCATATCCTCCAAGTTCTTCATAATAGTGTTGTCTTGGAAATAGGTCTTCTTAAGAGTCTCAAGCTCTGTTCTCCTTTTAGAATTATTTTGAGTGTAGATTTTAAATCTTCTCATTGGAAGATGTGGGTCTAGCATAGTAACAAAATGCCTGGTAGAGTCACTATCAGTATAATTAACAGTTACATCCTTACCTTCCTTTTGTAACCACTGAGCAACATTTATATGCATCTCTGCAGTTCGTTGATGGAACTTGGAAAACTTATCAAACCACACCTCGGTCTGAGCGTATGATGCATCCTGAGTTACTTTTATTCCTGTTGCAGTTTGCTGCTCAATAGGACCTGCCATCCTTTGAGGGTTCAATCCTAATTTTTCATACGCTCTGTTTTTTATACCTTGAGCATACTGCATTTTACCTAACATGGCAGCCGTAAGGTCCATGTTGACCATTTGGAAATTATTGAAAGCTGTTCCTCTAGCTTGAGAAGAGTCAACAGGAAGAAGACCAAGATTCCTAGTCACTTCCATCAACTTGCCAATTGCTTCGTCCCCTCCGTAGTCCTTCAAGAACTCAGGCATGTAAGCCAAATCCATTAGAAAGAACAATCCTAGCTCCTTAGACATATAGTCTCTAGCCATATTCATAGCCATAGAGTATTCTACTTGGTCTATCTCTACTCTTGAAACAAGAGAAGTGTTTTCAAACATTCCATTTACTGGAAGTAAAGTGTGGAACATAGAACTCTCACCTCTTAATTGATACTCTAGAGGTTTTCCGTATAGGTAAAGATGGTCTTTTAAATCAGTGTTTTCCCTTAGAATCTTTACACCTTTCCATACTTCGGGGACATAATCCCACATTATAGTATTCTCTTTTGGGTTCTTTTGATTCTCTTCTAGAGACACTGTTCTCAACTGCTTAATCTCAAGTTCATTGATTAAGTCCTTTAAAAGTTCATCGGTTACCACCTCTGTAACTAATTGACCTGTGTCTGGTTTCTTGATAGTTAAAAACCCAATTCTTTTATAAGACACCCAATAGGCTTCTACAACTCTAATAAGGTCATACCTAGTATCGTAGTCGTTGAACAATAAATTTAGATTTTGGTTCTGATTAGGGAAGTGACCCCTGTATCCGAAATCCATTCCAGTTTGGTCTTGTAGGACTCCTAGATTTTCGTATGCGATATAATCAGCATAAGGAACTCTTTTATTAGTACCACCAAAATTTTCTAGCCAAGACTGAGTGTCTTTTATATCAGCAGAAACAGAAACTTCTGCTTGCGTGTAATGTTTTGATTTTAGTAAGTCTCTTTTATCACTCTCACTTATCATGTGACCGTAGTTCGTCACTACTTGGTTAGGAGACAGATATTGTATTCTACCTACATACTCACCAAGTTCAGGATATCTTTCTTCTTGAGTTACAGAAGTAAAAGTATTTAGAGGTGACCACCTTTCAGGTTGATAATAATCGTGACCTATTCTCCAATGCAAAAAGCATCTACCAGTAATAAGATAATCTCTAAACAAGTCTCTGTAGAGTTCATCCATATAGAATCTAGTCTCTCCCTCTTCGATTGTTTGCTCTGCCCATGAAATGTACTTCGGTTTCCATTGGGTATTCATGTAATCTTGTACTTCTTTTGGAATGTTTTGTTGTTTGAACTTTCGTATCTCTTGTAGATAGTTTTGCTTCTGCTCTTCATTCTCAAAAGTCTGATTAGCTGGGTCTACACCCATAGCTGCTAACTTGAGATTTATTTCTGCTTCAACAGCCTTCCCTACTTTAGCCCATAGCAGGTCTTTCTTCTTTCTTAAATACTCGTTAGTAGATAATGGGTCATTAGCATACACAATAGTTGGATTGGGCTTCTTTATGTACTCACCAATTAAAGTATTTATAATAGGTTCTACGAACCCGTAATGCTGTAAATCTTCTGCTAAACTAGCTTGTGAGCGTAACATATCTACCTCAGATAAAAAGGCAGAGGTGTTCGTCATATCACTATAAGTGTAGCTACCTTCAACTATTCTGTAAGCATCTTCGAATCTTCTTCTAGAAACATTTAGTTGTCGAATACCAATAGTTTCTAAGGTGTCCATACAGTCTCTAAACCAGGCTTTATTCTTCTTTTTGTCAGGAAGAGCTTGGGCAGGGAGCCTCATAGTATCCCCCAAAAAAGGTGCATCCTTAAGATTTACGTCAAAAAACATATGATAATTTAATGTCTAGCGAATATATGCATAATATTTTAATTAAACAAATTTGTTACAATTACCTATATCTACTTCTACCAAAATTTTTATCAGTCAACTTAGAAAAGGTATCTCTTTTTATTTGATATTTGTCTTCCGAACCTTTTATGTTGTTTATGGAAAGTTCCTCATCCCAAATAAGTGCATGTCCAAAAGACATTATTCGGTCATAGTTTTTATAGTTACCAAACTTAATAATCTCTTCTAAAAGCATTGGGTCAGTTATTCTGGTTACTCCTAGAACTGTTACCTCATCTCCTTCTGGTGTTATTTCTCCTGTGGGTATTTGGTCCCAACAGTAAGTCTTCAATAGCTTAAGGAGATGCTCCTTGTTTCTTGATGTAGCTGGTAAACCGTAGTCAACATTCGCTCTACTGTTCTCATTAATTCTAAGATTTGTACCCTTTGCCTGTGCAATGTAGTGCTCTGCTTTTTGACTGCGCAGATACTTTACAAATGGAACGTCTGCCTCTGGTAGACATTCTGCATTGTATAGCTTTAATAGTAACATAGCCTGTCTATAATACACGGTATCCATATGGGGTCTACCAGTTAGTTGGGCTACTACTTGATTCTGAAATCCTGATACACCAGCCTGTCTCTTGAATATGTACAAACAATTCAAAGAATCAGAAGTTGTAGATGTAGCAACCTTAGCACCGTCAAAGCCTGCAACATATGTGCCTCTTTTAATTTGTCTTGGGTCATCAAATATTGGTCTCTCATATACTACGACAGGTGCATCGTATGCTCCTCCCCTAAAAGGATACTCTGTCACTGGTTCTAGGACAGACTGTGTGATTGTGATTATGCCAGTTGGAGTTTGGTCAAGCCTTATGTATTCACCTGTTAAACCTTCCAATCTAATTCTATCTTGTGTCTTCTTAGCTTCCTCAACAGGAAAAGGATTATTACCCGAGAATAGAAAGCAATCTTCTGGTTGAAAAGGGTAGTACATCTGAGCCTTCTTCCCTTTGTCTGAAGATTTTCTATGCTCCTCATTTATAAATCCCTCTACTTTTGCTTGTGATTTTTCCCAGTCAGTGACGAATATATTGAATCCTTCCAGTGCCTTAGCTTCATCTTCAGTAAAGTCTCTGTTGAGATATTGTACCAAAGGTATTTCTTTCTTCTGGCCTCCCTTGTTAGACATTTGGGCAGGAACAAAAAGACTAACTTGCTTGTCAGTTTCTTGAATATACTTAAAATGCTCATCTTTTACCTCCTCTAGATATTTGTTAACATCAAAATGAAAGAAGTTTGATTTCTCTGTAAACAAGAAATCCATCTCTGCATCTGCTGCAAAGTCTGTATTACCCCCTGTACCAATCAATAATTCTACGAATCGCCTTTCACCAAGGTCGTTTTCAATAGCAGGTAAAAGTGCAGAACGTTGTTTAGAATACAGGTATTTTCCTACCTCATCCCATACAGCCTCTGTAGGCGTTATACCTGCAAGTAGCTCTTCTTTTGAAGTCAACTGCCCATGTTGCAAGTTCCTAACCGATATCCTAGAGAAGGCAAAAGAATTGTCATTAGGCTTGTCTGCTATTGGAAAGAACTCGTAACTAATAGGGTTTATTGGGTTTCTATTCCTAGTTACGATTCTCTTATTGAATTCTATCTCAACGTCAGAAGAGGTTGCCTTGTTCCAATCACTAATCTTTACGAAGTCTGAGAAACAATCAGGTCTTTTTTCGTAGAACTCGTCTAGGTATTTGGTGATGTTATTAAGGTCAGACTGTGACCCACCAATAATTAGAGGGTTACTATACTGAAAAATAAAAGTATTGTATGCGACTCTTGATGCAATAAAAGATGTCTTAGCAAATCGTCTTGTACCAAATGCAAGTATAGGTTGTTTACCGTTTTTATCAGCTTGTTCATAACACCAATTTATAAGCCATTCGTTATCTCTTAGATTAGGATTATCTACAACTCTTACAGAATTACCAAACTCATCACGCTTATCTATAGACAACTTAAAAAAATTAAGGTGCCAGTATAGCCATCCTGTAATGTGAACTCCTCCTACCTCTACACCTGACTTGCAATATCCTATATGTCTCATCCAAAATGAAACATAGTTCTCATCGTCTCTTTCGGGAAGAACCTGATGTAATAAAAATGAACTATATGCTATTTTAGGAATTATTGGTTCCTGCATTTTTTTCATTTTTACCTGCTACTGCATCCTTAATATAAGCTATCATCTCCTCAAGTTCCATACCTGACACATTAATTAGCTTACTATCCTTAAGATAAAAGGAAGGTTTAATTTCATTGATTAAAGGTATTAAATCTTCTCTTACATCAAAGTCTTTTTCAAAGACTACCTTAGCCATAGAGTTTACCTCTTTTATTTTAAAGAGACATTCCTGTGCAGCAGATACTAACATGAACTTAACGTACTTCTCTGCTTCATCCTGCTCATCAAGAGGTTTAGCTTTTTCAGTTAATAGGTCATACATACCTTGATTGTAATCAATAGTATTTATAAAATACTGTTCGCTATCTGTTAATTTATTACTTGACATTTTTTATTTCTTCTAAAGTTTTTTCTAATGCTTGTGCAAATTCTTCATCTGTACAATTTAAAGCTACTGGGCTTACGCTTTTTCTTTTGAAGTTTTTTCTTCTTAGAGTAGCTCTTATCAAATCCATTGCTGTATAGTCATTGCTTTCTGTGAGCACTTTTGTAACCAAGTCAGCTATATGTGTTTTTCTTAATGAGTTCATTATTCTTCTATAACATTTCCTTTAAATAATATTTTATACAGACCGACATTAGTCACTAAACTTAAATGCTTGTGTATTTCTCCTGGAATCTTTGTATTGTACATTGCTGTAATATCCAAAGAATCACCATCTCCTATTTTATTTTTTGTATACCTTATCTCAAAGCAACTGCAAATTTTTGCTTTTAAAAGCTCAACATCTATTTCATTAATATCAAACTCATCATAATCACCTCTTAGGTTTATTAAACTAAACTTAAACTTAGAGGTATTTGGATTAGAATTTAGTATTAAATCGTCTACGTATTCAATTACTATTTTTTCTCCTTCAACAGATATATAGACCTTTTCTGCATCATGTATCCTTACTGCTAAACCTTGTTCTGGGAACTCTTTTATATCGTGCCAATTGTTTACTGGACAAACCTCATCAGCTACTTTTGTTTTTGCTTTCAGGGGACATTTACAAATACCGCAGATGTGCCCCCCAACGATTTGTGTTTTATGTTCACAAGACATACAGGTTTCATAACGAAGCTCACTAAACTCAGGTATTTTACCTGTCAAGTGATTTTTCCAACCCTCAATAATTCTCTTTGGCCTAATCTTACCCATTTTTCATTCCTTTAGGATTAAATCTCTTTCTAAAAAACCATATGTTTTTCACTTTATTTTCTATGGCTCTCTTAATCAAGGAATCTACCTTGTCAATCTTGCCATTTACAATATACAAACGATTGTTGACATCTGCAAGGCTTTTGTTTTCTTTTTTTTCAATGGACTTTTTTGTGTTTTCTAATTTTCGTCTGATGTTGTGAAGGGAAGATACTGTATGGTATAGGTTACCTAACTTGGGTATCTTGAATACTACTTCATCCGAATTAGATATTTTATCCATTGTTTTGTCAAGGAAATAAGTGTAAAGAGCTTTAGCTGCCTCTCTGTCACCACCCTGCTTTTGATATTCATCTAAAACATCTTCTAGGAAGTATATTTTATCTTTATATTCCATTGAATTTCATGATGAAAGCTACGTTATGCTCTGAATCTAATGCTGACTTAAGATGTGAAAGGTCAGTATTGAATACTTTTTTACCTCTGTTGTTTTTATCTATTAATCCTTTCTTTTTTAATCTAGAAAGCATTGTAGCAACATTTTGCTCTGTATTTACACCTATACCAGATGAAATAACTTTATTTTTAAATTTCTTATCATTCATGTCATACAATAAACACAAAAGTAAGATATCCATGTCTCTTTTAGTTAAAGATGTAACAGAAACAGAATATATCTCTAAGACCTTCTTAATAAGGTCAATTTTATCTGTATATTGTATGTCAAAAGGAAGTGCTGTGTATTTAGACATATTATATTATTTACTCACCCTAGAACCCCTCTCACCAAACCCCCTGTAGTCCCCCTTTCCTCTCTCCCCTTGTTTGGACATTGCAAACATAGTAAATAAAATTGACAATGTCAAGGGTTTTTGTAAAAAAAATTTACAGGTAAAAAAAATATTGTAAATTACTTGTATATGTCAGATATATTTTGTAGTTTCACGCAAAACCATATTTATGACAGACCCTAACGAATTATTAGACAGGGAGTACTTTCAAGACTACTTCGAGTGTGTAGTAGATTATGTGGACACTGAGCACTTGTCAGATGAGCTATATGACGAACTACGAACAGAAATAGAGGATTTTGTTTTCGAATTATTTCTACATGATGTCAGATGTGGTATTGCCACTCATTTTGTGGAGACAATGTTCAAATTATTTAAAACAAAACTAAACAATGGGAAGTAAGCTAGATGAAGCTCTAAAGAGTTTAAATAAAAATTTCGGGTCGGGTTCTGTTTTTCATCTCGGTGAAAACGAAGCATTTGAAAAACTAGAGAGAATACCTACAGGTTCTCTAGGACTAGATACGATAACAGGGGGAGGGTACCCTCTCGGAAGAATTATAGAATTGTTTGGATGGGAGTCTTCAGGGAAGAGTACATTATGTATCCACGCAATAGCACAGGCACAAGCAATGGGTAAGAAGTGTGCGTTTGTTGATATGGAGCATGCGTTTGATAAGAACTATGCAGAAGCTCTAGGTGTAAACACTGAAGAACTTATCTTTTGTCAGCCTAGTAGTGGGGAAGAGGCTATAGAAATAACTAAGACACTTGCTAACACTGGTGAGATAGGATTAGTGGTTGTGGACTCGGTTGCAACTATGGTACCGTCTGTTGAAGCTGAAGGTGAGGCAGGGGAGAGCAAGATGGGTGTACATGCAAGATTGATGTCACAAGCAATGCGTGTATTATCTCCTATTGCAAGTAGAAACAACTGCACTCTTATATTTGTGAACCAGCTTCGCCAAAAGATTGGTGTTATGTATGGTTCTCCAGATGTTACTACAGGAGGGAATGCTTTAAAGTTCTACTCCTCTATCAGGATAAAACTTACATCAAGCAAGTCAGCTGGTAACAAAGAAAAGGTTGATGGTGTTGATAGACAAGTATCCAACTTAGTAACTGCAACAACAGAAAAAAATAAAACATATCCACCTTTGCAAAAGCATTCTTTTCAGTTAAAGTTTGGAGTGGGGATTGATGCAAAGGAAGAAATAGTAGATATGGCCATAGCTCTTGGTCTCATAGAGAAAAAGGGAGCATGGTACAGCTATGATGGCTCGCAGCTAGGACAAGGCAAGAAAGCGGTGTTCGCTTTACTTGAAGATAATCCTGACCTTGAGGATATTTTGAGGGAGGAGATAACTAAACATTATAATCAATGAGAGAGGACTTAAGTACTAGAAAGACAAAAACCAACCCGTCTTTTAAGTACGAATTGAGTGAAGAGCAAAAACTTGCAAAAGAAAAAATTCTTGACTCTAAGATTGCTATCATTACTGGTAAAGCAGGTACGTCAAAGACGTTCTTAGCTTCACAGATAGCCTTAGATTTGTTTTTGAAGGGAGGAGTAGAGAAAATGTATATAGCTCGCCCACAGGTCTCTACAGAGGACATGGGATACCTTCCAGGGAACAAAGATGAGAAGATGAGGCAGTGGTGTGCTCCCGTTATAGAAAACATGGAAATTCTAAGAGAGAACGGGAAGAAGGAGGTAGAGAAGTGGTTGAAAGATGGTCAACTAGAGTTATTACCCTTGCAGTTTGCTAGAGGAAGAACAGTTACCAACAGTATAATGATTATTGATGAAGCACAGAACTTGACTAAACTTCAAACGTATCTATTCTGCACAAGACTTGGTAAGGGCTCTCTTATGATATTTACAGGAGACCTAAGACAGAATGATTTGAAGCAACCTAGTCGAAGTGGTTTTCATCAACTGATAGAAACTGCAGACAGACTAGATGAAATGATTCACGTGGAACTTCAGCAGAATTACAGAGACCCTATGGTTGCTAAATTCATGGAACAGTACGAAAAAATTTGCGGCTGGTAATGTGGGTTTACGATGACAAAAAGATAAGCTCTATAGAGCAGGTACCTACCGATGCGATTGGCTTTGTGTATTGTATAACTAATCTATCCAAGGATAGGATGTACATAGGTAAAAAAAGCTTGTATCACTGGAAAAGGGTTGGAATCAAGAGGTTTCAGGAGCTAAAACTAGAGGGTTGTCAGGTAAAAAGACATAAAAACAAAAAAAAATCCAAAAAAGGCTTGCCTGTTTGGGTACATAAGGCTAGATTAGAGTCTGATTGGTTGTTGTACACGGGTTCGAATACACAACTTAACGAGGATATAAAGAATGGGGATAGGTTTGAAAAGGTGATTTGGGAGTTTTCTAATTGTGAAAAGAAACTCTCATTCCTTGAAACTGAAGCTCAATTCAAGATGGATGTTATTAGAGATAGTAGGAGGTTTTATAACGGTAACATTCTAGGGAAATATTTCCCAGGGGACTTAAACTGTTAAAATGATTATAAAAGATATAATCAAGGCACATATCAAGGAGATACTTGATATCCATGCCCAAACTCAAAACTTCACCCACACAGCAGAGGAGTTCTGCAAGAAGTTTAAATATAAGTATAGTGATTCTTGGAGAAGAGCTGTTAGTAGGTATCTTAACTCACTTCCTGAGATTGATGCAGATGATGCATTAAGAGAAGAAGCACAAAGCATTAGCCCTGCAAGAGTGCTTATATTTGATATTGAGACTGCACCACTTATGTCTAACATATGGGGACTGTGGAATCAAAACGTAGGGCACAACCTATCAATGCTAGAATCAGACTGGTTTATTATCACTTGGTCGGCAAAGTGGTTGTTCGAAGAAGAAGTATTTACAGGTAAACTAACACCTAAAGAAGCAAAGAATCAAGATGATTCTAGAATAGTAAGAAACTTTTGGCAGCTCTTGAACGATGCAGATATTGTAATCGCTCACAATGGAGACAAGTTTGATATTAAAAGAGTTAACACTCGCTTCCTGAAACTGGGTTTACACCCACCGACACCGTACCAGACTATTGACACCCTTAAACATGTCAGGAAGAAGTTTAACATTTCGTCTAACAAACTAGACTATGTTGCTAAGTTTTTAGAGCTTGGAGGTAAGATGGAGACTGGAGGCTTTGAGTTGTGGAAAGGATGTATGGAGGGAGACCAAGAATCCCTCAACAAGATGGAAGAGTATAACATCAAAGATGTGACTCTTCTAGAGGAAGTATACTTAAGAATACGTTCTTGGATTACTCCTCATCCAAATATGGGGCTTCACATAGGCGAAAACGTAACTTGTTGTGCAACTTGTGGAGGCACAGACTTAACTATTGTAGGAACTTATAAGACATACATGTCTGAGTACGATGCTCTCAGATGTGATTCTTGTGGAAGTATTAACAGGTCAAGAGCGAGCTCTTTGACAACAGAGGCTAGAAGGCTACTAACTAAATCAGTGTGATGAGTAAAATAGTATTTATAGAATTAACAGGTTACTACGCAACTTCAAACAATTTTGCTGATACTTTAGATTGTGAAAAGTGTTTGGAAGAAGCAAAAGAAAAAGCTGAGAATTTAGGATTGTCTTCAGAACGTTTTGAAGAAGCTTGTGAGGAAATTTGTGGAGACGATTTAGAAGAGGTGGACACATCTGATTTGAAAAAAGAAAAAATATTAATTAGAGTAGAAGATATAAAGAACATATCTCAAAACTCCAAAGGTAAAGTTATTATTCAGTCTAGGCACAGTTTTATGCCTAGGCTATATGACGACACGTATGAATCAGTCATAGAAAGAGTAAAAGATTATATTACAATTGTATAATGAACATAAGTGATAAACATTTAAAACTATTACATAAACTATCAAAAAGTTGGTTAGACTACAGGAGACTGGGTTATGACGAAAAAGTCATAGAGGATGACCTCCTAGAAAATATTATGCACATAGGATTAAATGTTGAAGATGCACTTATCATTGTAGACGAAATAAAAATGAGAGTTAAATGGGGTTTCGATTGTTGCCCCAACTAATTGTCAATAATTTGGATAATTGAATAATTTTTACTATATTACATGGCTAGAAGAAAGAATTATAAACCTATAAAAGAGGAGTCCTTTTGGGATGCTAGAGCTAGGTATGAAGATTTAAAAACTTCAGGGGAACTTTTTATTAAGTATCCTGACATGGTAGGCATATGGAGCTACGATATGATGAAGTTTTTATGTGATGATGATGTTCTTCAGGAGGAGGAAAAACAGGAGGAGGAGCCAAAAAAAGATATAGACACCCATACTACACAGTGGTATGATGAAAAAGAAGAAGAATGAAAAGATTAGTTTGCTTATTTGTAAAATGGGTTACCCTTGGTAAAGTTTGCATGGGTTATTGCGAGGTAAAAAATTGTAGAAAAAAATAATGTCAATAGAAACTGCTATAGTTATTGTATTATTACTAGCATTTATTATTATTGACAGACTACGTAAGTCATGAGAAAGTTTTTTAAAGCAATGTTTTCAGACGGAGGAGAAGTATCTTCTAAGAGAGTAGTAACAGCAATGTGCCTGCTTTTTATGCTGATTGCCTTCACATCAAACTTGTTTTGTGATTACACTGTAGAACAACATATGTTTGAATCCTTACAATGGATAGTCATGGCAGGACTAGGATTCACAGCATCAGAAAAGTTTTCTGAAATAATAACTAATAGAAAAAACCAAAACCATGAGTAAAAAAGTTTATAACATTAGAGGGTATCGCTATGGTGGCGAGATTACTATCGGAAAAGTAACAGAAGAATTCTATAATTATTGGGCTGGTTCAGACGAAGAAGAGTTCACTAATTATATTCTAGATGCTTGGGAGGATAATGAAGATGAGAATATCCCTGAAATGACAGAAAATGGAGACCACTACTGGCATGATATTGATGATATCCTGCATTTCTACGGAAGCCACGCTAGTTCAACTGTAACTTTGATAGATACAGACACTGATGAGGAGAAAGAAGTAGAACACCAGTTCTTATGGGGCCGAGAAGGCGGTTTCTTTGACGAGGAGGAGCCTGATTGGGATAACCTGCACCAAGACATCAATCAAGAAGATTACGTGCCTGTAGTGGCTTGTATGAGTGAAGAGAAAGGAGGATTGGCTACTTGGGTTCTAGAGTTAGAGGAAGGCGAAGAGTTCGATGAGAAAAAACTATCTGCTGGAATACTAGAAACTAACTTTGGAGAGTTTGTAGAAAAACTTTACTATGATGGTAAAGAATTAGAAGATGATGGGGGAGGAAGTACAAATGGGAAAGGGTTTACTGTCAAACTTGGATGGTTTAACACAAAATGGACAGATAGCCTTGAACAATACGCTGAGGGAAGCGAAAGATTAACCGAAGCACTAAATGAATTGAAAGAACAGCTTGAATGGGAAGCTGAGAATAACTAAAAATAAAAATAAAATTAAAAACGAGAAATAATGCCTAGTTACGATATATCGATTAAAAAAGAAAACCTAGTCAAGCACGGATGTGCTGTACCTGCAGGGTACGTAAGATTAAGCTCAGTGATAGCAAGATTACCTGCATTTAAAAATGAGGAAGATGCAAGAGCAGCAGGCCTAAGAGACTGTGATATGTATTCACTTGGTAGCATTAACGCTATTGCTATTTTGGGTTCAGGAGGTACAGGAGGTACAGGAACAGGAGACAGAGACTTTACAAATGCTCTTGACATTGCTATTCCTCAAGAAGAAGTTGTAAAGTATGGTTGCCAAGTGCCAAATGGTTATGTAAGGTTCACATCTGTGTACGGAAGTTTACCTGTATACCCTAATGAAGCAGCTGCCGTAGGGGACGGACTTAAAAAATGCGACCCTTATCTTTCGGCAACTAGCGGAGACTTAAATTTAGTAACTGGTAATTTTGGTTCCAATAACCAAGGAGCAACGGAAAAGAAAGTACCTTACTTTGATATTGCAATTAAAAAAGAGCAAATTCTATTTAGAAACTGCAATCTTCCAAAAGGATACATAAAACTTAGCCAAGTATTGGCTTCATTCCCTGTTTACTCTTTAGAGAAGGCAAAAACTGTTTTACCTGAGTGTGGAGGATATCTTCGTATCAACACAGCAGGTAAAATTACTGATGCAAATGTTTCTTTTAATAGACAAATTGTACCTTAATCGTGCCGAGAAAAAAGAAAGACCCTAAAGTAGGGACTGGTAAGAAGCCTAAAGGTTCTGGTAGAAGGCTTTATACGGATGAGAATCCAAAAGATACTGTTCGTATAAAGTTTGCTACGCAGAAGGATGCTAGAGACACAGTGAAGAAAGTGAAAGATGGTAAAAAACCTTTCGCAAGAAAAATTCAAATACTAACTGTAGGAGAGCAGAGGGCAAAAGTTATGGGTAAGGACAAAGTTGCGGATATCTTCAAGAAAGGGAAGAACGCAGTAAGAAGAAAACATGGTAAACCCACAAAAAAGTAAGTATGAGAGATTGGGATTTAACGGTATCATTACACTGGCCACATGATAGGCTTGCTCTAGGTTGGGAATATTTACGCCCCACCTCGACAGACAAGTGGCATACTGTCCAAATCTTTCTTTTTATGGCAACATTCACCTTAAACATCGAAAGTCATGCCTAAGAAAGCACGTAAACCGTTACCAAAGAGATATAAAGCTGCTCCTGGCTCTGCTAGGGAGAAGATGATTCGTAAAGCGGGAAAGCTTTATCGAGAAGGAAAAGTAAAACAAGCTGCTGAACTTAGAGAAAGAATGGAGAAGAAAGTTCGGGATGCAAAGAAAAAGAAAACCACCACAAGTAAAAAATCTGTAAAACGAAAGAAAAAATGAGAAAGTCACCATTTACAAGTCAGGGCACCGATGCTAGTGGTATGGGTATAAAAAGTTATAAGAAAGGAGGTAAAACCTCAAAGAAAGGAGGAGGCTCTGTTGACTCCAAGCTTGCCGCAAAGGCAGCTAGTTCCAAATATTCCAAATCCACTCTTAAAAAAGTATATAAGAGAGGATTAGGAGCATTTGCATCTAGCGGTAGTAGACCAGGTATGTCTGCACACCAATGGGCTATGGGCAGAGTTAATTCATTTATTAAAGGAGGTCACTCTCAAGACAATGACTTGAAAGGGGGTGGCAAGAAGAAAAAGAAATAAGTATGGATTTTAAATCAGTACCAGCACCAGCAGGGTTTCATTGGATGAAACAAAAAGATGGTAAATATAAACTTATGAAAGACCCTAAAGATGGATATATGAAACATCCTGGTTCTTCAAAGAGAGCAAAGTTTGGCATCCAGAAAACTCACAGGAAGAAGAAGTAATGGAACACATTCCCTCAAATAACACCCTAGAGATGGATAGATTGATATACACTATAACAACTACCTATTACGAAGGATTAAAATATAATACACATGGCTAAGAAAAGTCCGTTTACAAATCCTAAAGGAGATGGCATTCATGGTATTGGAGGCCAAAATAAATCTCGTAAAGTAAGAAAGCATCAGAATGCTTCTTATGATGCTGATAAATATGCAGAGAACAGGAGAACACTTAACTTTGACTATCTACAAAACTTAACTCGCAAAGAGCAAAAACAAGAGGCTAAGTTAATCCACGATGCTCACTCAGCAGAAAGAGATAGAGCATACGCTAATCAGAATATATCCAAAAGAGATGTTTCAGTTCCTACTATAATGCATAACATTAAACACCACGGAACACCTTTCAAAATTACTTTTGCAACGGATAGGTCCACTGGGAAGCCAATAAACCAAGCAAATATCCAGTATGGTAGAATGCTTACACCCAAGCAAATAGAAAGAAAAATGAGAAACCGAAGCACAAGAGGCAGAGGTCAATTAGGAAGTTAATATTATGGCTACGAACAGTAAAGAATATAACAAGAAGAACTATAAGAAGTATTGGGGTTCTAAGAAAGCAATAGCTGAACGCTCCGAGCGTAACAAAGCTAGACGTATCCTTACTAAAGAAGGCCGCCTCAAAAAGGGAGACGGTAAAGAAGTAGACCACAAAAGACCCCTCTCTAAGGGAGGAACAAATGCAAAGAGCAACTTAAAGGTAACCACTCGTACTGCTAACAGAAAGAGAGGTGCTTCTATTGCCAATGCAAATAAGAAAAAGAAAAGAAATTCAAAGAAAAAATAACTAATCCCATCCTCGTTTTTTAGTTTTGCACCCTCTTCGGAGGGTGTTTTTTTTTGCCCCCCCCCTGCAGGTTGTGGGTGTGGGTAATATATATAACAACACCCCCCGTCTGTCTGTGCGCGGTGTACCCCCTACTACATTGAGATATTTTTATCGTACCTAACTCATTGACTATCAATGGTTTGTGAACCATTCTCCCTCTCTTTCCTTGTCTGTCAAGGGTTTCATCACTCTGGGAAAGAAAAATTTTTTTGTTCGGATGTTTTTGACTATTTTTGACATCGTCACCACGTGAGGGGGTGATACATTTATTAACTATTTTATATATATACTATGTCATTTATTATTACTACTAAACTATCAAGCGACAATGAGGCGTGGACTTCTTTGAAGTGCGTTACTCTTTCCATCTCTTTAATCAAAGAAAGACTTGCAGTCTTAGAAGGTCACGAGTATATGGGTGTTCCTTCTTGGGAAGAAGGCGATGACCCTAAAGTCATAGAAGAAATCGAAATGTTACACAAACAGATACATCATCTTCGCAAGTTCAAAGTCGGTCTTGTTGAGGCACTTGAAATGTCACTTGAGGGCTGGTCTCACGAATAATCAATAACCCTTGGTATGGGGACTTCGGTCCCCTTTTATTAACCCTTTAAATCTCAATCATGATTGAAGTTTATGCAACTGAAGCGTTTGAAGGAGAGGTTATCGCAACCTTTGATTCAGTCGCTGAGTTCAGGAGCGAGGAGGAAAACCACGATTGGTCCTTTGACCAAA
>Ga0209645_1000101_pt1 | contig 41723 bp, 60 predicted proteins | sample ETNvirenome_6_30_FD_184070 | JGI IMG/M metagenome (GOLD analysis project Ga0209645, IMG submission 184070) | Marine viral communities from the Pacific Ocean - ETNP_6_30 (SPAdes) (version 2) | ecosystem: Environmental > Aquatic > Marine > Oceanic | place: Pacific Ocean | collected 2013-06-19
TGCTTGGAATAACACATCACCGACTGCTACACAATTTACTGTTGGAGCTTATAATGGTGTTAATGGTTCAAGTGGATACCACTACATAGCCTACCTTTTCGCTACTGTAGCAGGTGTATCCAAGGTGGGGTCGTGGACGATGGCTTCAGGTAATAATGACATTGATTGCGGATTTACTAATGGCGCTAGGTTTGTATTAATTAAAGATGCATCGGCAAGTGGAAATTGGATAGTTTGGGATAGTGTAAGGGGTATAGTGGCAGGGAATGATCCTTATTTAGAGCTAAACTCTACCAATGCGGAATACACTACTTATGATTATATAGACCCACTTTCATCTGGATTTACAATTACATCTACCTACGCAAACTTTTATGCAGGCAACACATACATCTTTTATGCCATTGCTTGAGTATTAATCAACTGACAAAAAGGAGTATCAACTGATGTCAGAATATCGTGAAAGAACAACAGGCGAAGTTAAAAGCCAAGGCGAGTGGAGAGCAGCCTTTGCTCATATGTCATTGCCTCGTGTCTGGAAAGCAGCAACGCTAGACGCAATGAACCTAGACCCAGTACTGGCAAGTCCTGCCGCTGCAGTTGGTGCGTACCAGATAAGTGTACGTGATGGTGTCGAGCAAGACGCAAACGGCAACTGGGTTGAGAAGTATGTAGCCAAAGATATGTTTTCTGATACTACTGACGAAGATGGCAAGAAGACCACCAAAGCTCAACACGAAGCTGCTTATCAAGCAGGGCTAGACGCTACTACAGCCGAAGGTCACAGAGTTACACGTAACAAGCTATTAGCTGACACTGATTGGACACAGATGAATGACAGTCCGTTAAGCAATGAAGATAAAACTTCTTGGGCTACTTACAGACAAGAACTAAGAGACTTATCTGATCTAGACGCATGGCCTAACCTAGCAGATGATGATTGGCCTGTAGAACCGTAAAGGAACTAACATGGCTAAACAAGCACTAGACCAGATCAGACAAGCCGCTGAGAATGATCTAGAGTTCTTCATACAGCTAGTAGCTCCTCAACAATTACTAGGTGACTGTCACAAAGAAGTTATAGAGTGGTGGACAAGAGAGGACGCTAGGAACTATCAGTTACTTTTGTTTCCACGAGATCACGGTAAGTCAAGACTCATAGCTTACAGGGTAGCGTGGGAACTAACCAAAGACCCAACCTTACGTGTGTTGTACATATCAGCTACAGCTAACCTCGCAGAGAAACAACTTAGTTTCATAAAAGGTATCTTGACATCTGAGATATACAGAAGGTACTGGCCTCAACACGTAAACCAAGAAGAAGGTAAACGAGCAAGGTGGACTAACTCAGAGATTAGTTTAGATCACCCACTACGTAAAGAAGAGAATGTTCGTGATCCAAGTATATTCACAGGTGGACTCACTACATCACTGACAGGTCTACACTGTGACATAGCTGTACTAGATGATGTCGTAGTTGCTGAGAATGCTTTGACATCTGAGGGTAGAACAAAGGTGGCAAGTCAGTACTCACTACTATCATCTATCGAAGGTGCTGACGCTAGAGAGTGGGTTGTAGGTACAAGGTATCACAGTAAAGACTTATACAACGACTTGATGGAAATGAAAGAAGTTCTCTACGATGATGAAGGAGAACAAACAGGTGAAGATAACATATACGAAATCTTAGAGAAACCTGTAGAAGATCAAGGTGACGGTACTGGACAGTTCTTGTGGCCTAAACAACAACGTAAAGACGGTAAGTGGTTTGGGTTCGACATTGCTACGTTAGCTAAGAAACGTGGTAAGTACTTAGACAAAGGACAGTTCAAAGCACAGTACTACAATGATCCAAGTGATCCTGACAATGTACCAGTATCAAGAGACAAGATACAATACTTCGACAGGAAACATCTACACTTAGATAACGGTCACTGGCACTACAAAGATAGTAAACTAAATCTATTCGGAGCTATTGACTTCGCATTTAGTTTAAGATCAAAGGCTGACTACACTGCACTTGTTCTTATAGGTGTTGACTCAGAGAATAACGTATACGTCTTAGACATTGACAGGTTCAGGACTGATCGTATATCTGAATACTTCGATCATATCTTTGAGTTACATAACAAGTGGTCTTTCAGAAAGCTAAGAGCAGAAGTTACTGTAGCTCAGATGGCAATCGTTAAACAACTAAAAGAATTAATTAAACAACACGGTCTAGCACTAAGCATTGATGAGTTCAGACCTAACAAACAACAAGGTAATAAACAAGAGCGTATTGCTTCGGTTCTAGAACCTAGATACGATAATCTTCAAATGTGGCATTATCGTGGTGGTAACACTCAGTACTTGGAAGACGAACTGTCTACACGTAACCCCCCACATGATGACGTAATTGACGCTCTAGCATCTGCAGTTGATATGGCTGTACGTCCAACACGTAACCTTAACAGGAAACGAGAGAATAACATTGTCTGGGCGAATAGCCGTTTCAGAGCAGGGAGTAGGTAATGAAAACTATTGATATTGAAAATCTTATCGATCCAGATAACCTTGCCGTAGAGATCGCAGACAAGTGGAGACTATGGCATCAGTTACGTCACCATTGGGTTGAGGGTACTAAAGAGTTACGTAACTACCTTTATGCTACCGATACAACCACAACAGCTAACGCAATCCTTCCTTGGTCTAATACAACGACTACACCAAAGATAACACAGATTGCAGATAACCTTCACGCTAACTACTTTGCTACTTTGTTTCCTCAACAGAACTGGATGCGTTGGGAAGCTGACTCACGAGATGCTGCAGTAAAAGCTAAACGTGACATCATTCAGTCTTACATGGAAAACAAGGTAAGACAGTCTGACCTAATGAACACAGTATCTAATCTTATACAGGATTGGATTCTTTACGGTAACTGTTTCGCTATGGTTGAGTGGGAAGACGGTTATACTACAAAAGAAGATGGCGAGTTTATACCGAAGTATGTAGGACCAAGAGTTGTACGTATCTCACCATACGATATTTGTTTTAATCCTACGGCTGCATCCTTTGATGATTCACCAAAGATAATCAAAAGCATTAAGTCTTTAGGTGAGATCAAGCGTATGGTAGATGCTGATCCTCGTAACAAGTACCTTAACGGTGTATTCGAGAAGATGATGTCTGCTCGTAAGAATGTGAGAGGAACAGATGGTCACTTCGAGAAAGCTGAAGGTTTTATTGCTGATGGTTTCACAAGCATAGAGCAGTACTACGAATCAGACTACGTAGAGATTATGACATTCTACGGTGACATCTACGATCAAGAGTCTGGTGAATTAATGTCAGACCGTGTGATTACTATCGTAGATCGTGCTCACGTACTAGACAATCAAGAGAATCCATCATGGATGGGTAAGGCTCCTATCTTCCATAGTGGGTGGCGTAACCGTCCAGACAACCTATACGCAATGGGTCCACTAGATAATCTTGTAGGAATGCAGTACAGGATTGATCACCTAGAGAACCTCAAGGCAGATGTCTTTGATCAGATCGCATACCCAATACTTAAAGTAAAAGGTGATGTAGAGGACTTCGACTTCGAGCCTGGAGCTAGAATCTACATGGGTGAAGAAGGTGATGTAGGGTACATGGCTCCTGATGCTACTGCACTAAATGCTGACCTTCAGATACAAATCTTAGAGAATAAGATGGAAGAGATGGCAGGTGCTCCTAGACAAGCTATGGGTATTCGTACTCCAGGAGAGAAGACTGCCTTCGAAGTACAGACACTACAGAACTCAGCGTCACGTATCTTTGAACACAAGGCTGCACACTTCGAGCGTACATTCATAGAACCTATGTTGAATGCAATGCTTGAGGTAGCTAGACGTTACATGAATCGTGCTGACATAGTAAGAGTATCTGATGAAGACTCAGGTGTTCTACAGTTCTTAGAAATTACTAGAGAAGATATTACAGCAAGTGGTAAGATAGTTCCTGTAGGAGCAAGACACTTTGCTGAACGTGCTCGTAGAGTACAGAACCTGATTCAGTTGTCTGCAGTAAAAGCACAAGACCCGACTGTAGCACCACACCTATCAGGTAAAGAACTAGCTCGTATCATTGCATACGAATTAGGTGAGCCAACACTATACGGTGAGAACATAACCGTAACTGAGCAACTAGAAACTCAGAAGATGGCTCAAGAAGCAGAAATGCTTAACGAAGAAGAACTAATGGCTGCACAAGAAATGGGGATTTGATATGCCAGGAAAAGGTCAACCGTATAAGAAAAAGGCTCCTAAAGCACCTATGCCTAAGAAGAAGCCTATGCCAAAGAAAAAGAAGGTAATGAAATAAATGCACTCAGCTTGGACCAAAGGTCTAAAGGGTGAGGATAAGAACAAACGCATCGAAGAGATTATGTACTACAAGAATGCCTTCGATGATTTACAAGATGTCATTGAGCAGACACTATTCAAGAAAGATTCTGTTCGTGATTATGGCCCTGGATGGGCTGAAAAACAGATTGCCGTCAATGAGTACAATGCTGCTCTTGAGGACATTCTGAAACTAATAGACCTCAACCGTAAGGATCGATTACAATAATGTCAATATTTGATGAAGCAAAGTCTGCAGATGCCCAACCACAGGAAGCTCAGACTACACCAGAGCAGACGCAACAAGAGGAACAACCAAAGGATTCTTATTTGCAAAAGCTCGTAGAGACAAGGGGTGATAACTGGAAAGACCCTGAAGTTCTTGCTAAAGGTAAACTTGAGGCTGATGAGCATATCAAGAACCTTGAGACTCAACTCACACAAATGCGAGAAGACCTCAGTAAGCAAGACTACGCAGCCCAGTTGTTGCAACAACTAGAGGGAAAGGCTTCGGCTCCCACCAACGAAAAACCTCTAGAGTCCAATAACAATAATAATGGTGGCACTAATACTGAAGGTAACACCAACCTTGCAGTGAGTGAGGATGATCTAAAAAGCCTTGTTGAAAAAACTCTAACAGAACGTGAGACTCAAGCTACTGTTCAACAGAATATTTCTACTGTCGACGCTAAGTTGCAAGAGACATATGGTACTGAGGCACGTAACGTACTAGTCACTAAGTCGCAAGAACTTGGTATTAGTGTGGAACGTATGCAAGATTTAGCAGCCGAATCACCATCAGCGTTCTTTGCTTTGATTGGCGAAAAACAACAGACATTCAAACCCATTACTCAGGGGTCTGTTCGCACAGAGGCTGTTGGAGTTAAAGCTAACGCAGAACGTGATTTTAATTATTATCAAACTATGCGTAGAGAAAACCGTAGCTTATACTACACACCAAAGATACAACAACAGATGATGGAAGATCGTCAACGTCTAGGTGATAAGTTCGGTGTTTAATCAACATAACTTTAATAAAGGAGATGCAGTATGTCTATGACAACTGGTAACGTGTCTCTCTTAACTCGCTCAGAGGTATGGTCTGGTGAGCTAAAAGAGATTCTGCGTGACGAGATGATGGCACAGCGTTATGTCCGTATGCTAGAAGGTTTTCCTGATGGCGATACGTTCAAGATACCATCAATCGGTCAAGCGCAAGTGGACAACTACGCTGAAGATACAGCGGTTCAGTATCGTCCATTAGATACAGGTCAATTCACATTCAGTGTTGACAAGTATCTATCATCAGCTACTTATATCACTAAGAAAGCTAAACAAGACATGTTCTACATGAACGAAATGGTTTCTCGTTTTGTTCCAGAACAAGAACGTGCTATCATGGCACACTTCGAAACAACGACTATGGCTGCTCCCGAAGCAGGTGTATCAGCAAACTCCAACGAGACAATCGATGGTGTAGAGCACAGATACGCTGCAGGAGGAACTGGTGCGGTTATCACACTTGAGGACTTCGCTCGTGCTCGACACGCTCTGAAGAAATCAAATGTACCTGATCGTAACCTAGTTGCTATCGTTGATCCATCAGTAGAGTACACATTGAATACTCTAACAAACCTAACAAACGTGTCAAACAACCCACGTTTCGAAGGTATTGTACGTGATGGTATTGCGACAGGTATGCAATTCGTTGCAAACGTGTATGGTTTTGACGTGTACTGCTCGAACTATCTAGCTGACGTTACTGACAGTGCGTTGCCTACATCAGCCGATGCTAATGTGGACTTCTCATCTGTTAATGGTAAGGCTAACTTGTTCTTCTCTGCAGACCCAAGTGCTTCCCCATTAGTGGGTGCATGGCGGCAAATGCCAGAAGTGGACTACGATTACAACAAAGACTTCCAACGTGATGAGTTTGTAACTACTGCTCGTTACGGTGTCAAGTTGTACCGTCCAGAGAACATGGTTCGCGTTGTATCTAAAACTAACGTCTAATTAAGATAAGGAGAAAGATACATGTCTTACAATAACTCAGATGGCCTACGTGTCATCACAGGTCTTGACCAAGGTGCTGCAATTGATGCAGGTACAACAGCCAAGTCCGAAGTAAAAACCCTTGTAATTGATATTGCAGATGCTACAGAACTAGGTTCTTCAGCGGCAACACCTGCAGCGAATGATCCATTCATTCCTGCTAACTCTTACATCACAGGTGCTCACCTAATGGTGACTACTGCTTTTACTTCAGGCGGTTCTGCAACCTTGGGAATCGGTGCGTATAACTCTGCAGGTTCTGCTATTGATGCTGATGGTATCGATGCAACCATTGCACTTTCAGCCATTAACGCTACAACTAAGGCAGTCGCTTGTGACGGTGCTTTAGTAGGTGGTGCAGTAATGACTGGTGCTGCAGACGCATACATCAAAGCTAACTACGGAACGGCTGCATTTACTGCAGGTGCTGCTAAGTTAGTTATTACTTACATCGAAACTTAATACTAACAGGTAGCTCCTTCGGGGGCTACCTTCTTTTATGCTCTTGAGGAATTTATAATATGGCAAACGTAAACCATTCAGCACTTTCAGACCCTTATCTTCACGAGCCAAAGGGTGCGTCTACTGCTAGTTCAGGAGATGTTTATTTAGCAAATGGATCAGGATCAGGAACATGGACTTCAAGACAGTCAATGCTTACTGTTCACTTTGCTGATATATCTGGTGCAAGTAATATATACGTACCTATGCCGTATGCAGGTACTGTAACAAAGATACAAAGTGTTTTAAGTGGAGCAATATCAGGTTCAGATACAACATTTACAGTAACCAATTCTGCAGGTGCTTCGATGGGTGTGTTAACTGTAACTCAATCAGGTTCGGCTGCAGGAGACGTAGACACATTAGCTCCATCGTCTAACAATACAGTAACTGCAGGTAGTTTTATAAAAATAGCCTGTAACGGTGGCGCAACTTCACACAAAGATTGTGTAATAGTTGTTTGTGTGGATGGATCATAATGAAAAGAACACTCCTACAAATAGTACAGAACATCTTATCGGACATGGATTCCGAAGATGTAAACAGCATCAGTGATTCTATAGAAGCAGAACAAATTGCATCTGTAGTACGTGATGTTTATCTTAACATGGTATCTACAAGGATGATACCAGAACACCAAGAATTAATGAGGCTTGTAAGTTTATCAGATTCTACAAAGCCTACACACTTTCAAGTACCTGATGGTGTGAAAAGAATAGATTTAATTAGATATAATGTCAAAGCAACTTCAGGTAATGAGTTCAGAGAAATAGAATACATTGAACCTCTAACATTCCTAACGTTAAACAATGAAGGTGATGATGTAATAGTTGTTAATGACGTAAACGGAAGCACACCTATACTAATCCGTAACGACAAGATGCCTAACTTCTACACATCATTTGATGATCTTCATATCGTAATGGATTCATATGACAGTGTAGTTGATCAGATACTAGCAGAATCTAAGACACAAGCACTAGGACACAAGGTTCCTACATTTACAATAAGTGATAACTTTACACCTGACATAGATGCAGTATTGTTTCCGTATCTGATTGCTGAAGCTAAGTCTACATGCTTCTCGTTGTTTAAGAGTGGTGTAGATCAGAAGATAGAACAAGCTGCACGTAGGCAGAAGTCTTATATGCAGAGTGATATGTATAGAGTAAAGAAAGAAAACAAAAGGCCGTACTATGGTAGACGTTAACTTCGAGATTGATTACGACAGTAAAACACTGAAGGCTACATGTCCAGAAAAACTAGTTACTCCTATCCATGTAAGAAAATCACCAGATGGCTTTATATTCTTCGAGGTCCATGTAGAAAAAGGCAAGGTTCCAGGAGATTTAAGTGGAAAGTATACATCACTAGATAGTGCAAAGAAAGCAATACAAGTATATCTAAACGGAATTACTCCTTCTAAAACAGTTCGAAGAGAAGCGTTTGGTAAGGACTACGAGGAGCGTAAGAAACGAAATGCCACAGAGTCTAACACAAAGGGTAGTTAATACATTTGTAAAAGGTTTGATTACTGAGGCAGGTGAGTTAACGTTTCCACCAGATGCTTCAGTAGATGAACTTAACTGTGACCTTAGACGTGACGGTTCAAGACGTAGACGTAAAGGTGCAGCTAAAGAAACTAACCACGTACTATCTAGCTTTACAGTATCTGATTCAGAAGTTACTACAACAGGAACGTGGTTCAATGTTGGTGGTGAATCAGGTCAAGAGTTTCTAGTATTCCAGAAAGGTGCTACACTTTACTTCTTCAATAAGTCTGATGTACCTTTCTCAGCTAACATAGAAACAGGCACAGTCAATTTAGCAACATATGAAGTAGCAGGTGGTGTTGGCGCAGCTAATGCTAAGTGTAGTTTCACTTCACTCAAAGGTTCATTGATTGTAGTATCTGAGGCTATCAATCCTATCTATGTAGAATATAACAACGTAACGGAAGCAATTACAGTAAGTCAGATAAGCTTTCGTACTCGTGACTTCGAATGGCAAGGTGACACAACAGAGTATGATGAGTCTAAGTCTAGTCCATCAATACAAAGACAGTACGATACAGAGAATGCAGGATGGGTTGCACCTAATGGTGATACTGCTCTAAGTGCGTATCAATCAGCTAACTCTAGTAAACACCCACCTCTTACACATGCTTGGTATGCAGGTAAGAATGCGAGTGGCACATTCGATGCGGCTGAGTGGGCAAAGGTCTACACAGGTAACAGCCTTACAGGTAACGGTCACTACATACTAGACTTCTTCAGTAAAGATCGTTCTACTGCTTCAGGTATATCTGGTCTTACAACAGAAGTAGAGTCAAGTAGATTTAAAACTGTAGCTAACTTTGCAGGACGTGCTTTCTATGCAGGTCTTAACAGTAGTAAGAACTCTGATGTAATACTGTTTAGTCAACTAATAGATGACTTCTATCAACTAGGTGAGTGCTTACAACAGAATGATCCTACATCAGAACAGGTAAGTGATCTTCTAGCTACAGACGGTGGTACAATAAGAATATCAGGTGCTGTTGGTATCAAAGTACTTTATGTTATTGATGCCAGTTTGTATGTTTTTGCTGAGAATGGTGTATGGCGTATTGAAGGTATCGATGGCGTCTTTAGTCCTACGGCATTTGCAGTTAAAAAGATTACTGATGTTGGTATCGTAGATGCAGGTAGTTTTGTAGTAGCTGATGGCTCTCCTATCTGGTGGAGTAAGAACGGTATACACACTTTACAGTTTGATTCTACAAGTGGTAGACCAGTAGAAAACAATCTTACTATTTCTACAATACAGAGATACTGGGATGAAGTTCCTACTGCAGCTAAGACTAAACTAATATCTACCTTCGATCCTATAAACAAACGTGCTTACTGGGCATGGCCTAAACAGGGTGAGACTGTAGAATCTAAAGTTAATAATATTCTTGTTTTAGATGTACCCCTAAAAGCTTTCTATCCTTGGTATGTAGAGGATGAAGTAGGAACAATTACAGATTCAATAATAGGTATTGAGTTCTTCTCTGGGTTTGGTGCGGCTGCTTCTACGTTTGATGTAACTACAACAAATGGAGATGATGTTATAACCTCTGCAGGAGATGATGTTGTATCTATTCAAACTGCTTCTGTAGCTACAGGAACTCCTGCAATCATCTTGATTATACGAGATGGTGATACAAACAAAATGACTATGGGTTCCTTTACTGAAGATAGCTTCTTAGATTGGGGAACTACAAACTACAGTTCTTTTGCTGAAGCAGGTTATGACTTTATGGGTGACTTACTTCTAAGAAAGAATGCACCTTACGTTACCACATACATGAGACTAACAGAGTCAGCATGGGAAGGTAATGAAACAACTGGATATGCTCCAAACAATCCATCTTCAATGCTAGTATCTTCTTTCTGGGATTTCAAGACTAGTTCATCTAGTACTGCACAACAAGCATATAGATTGAAGTCAATGCCAGTAGTTGATTCTAGTAACTTATTAAACTTCGACTACCCTGAGACTGTCATTACAACAAGAATGAAGTTAAGAGGTAGGGGAAGATCAATGCGTATAAAGTTTGAAAGCGAACAAGGCAAAGACTTTATACTTCTAGGTTACTCTATCTTAGGTGGACGTAACAACACACATTAACCGCGAAAGCGAACAGGAGACTAAATGTCTTATACAATACGTGACGCTAACCATAGCGACATCTTAGATATTACGATTGCAGCCAAACTATTCTCTAAGGAAACGAACCATCCTGCTCTGAATACAATAAACCCAAACAAAGTAGCTGCAACTTTGCAACAACTATTAGACAGTGACGTAGGTTTAGTAAAGGTTGCATGTTTCAATAAAGAAATTATAGGTGCTATAGCAGGTGTAGTTTCTGAGTTACCAATAAATGATTTAGTAGTAGCTCAAGAACTTATGCTATGGTTAGACCCTTCACATAGAAACGGTAAAACTGCTCCCAAGTTAATCGATGGATATGTAGAGTGGGCAAGTAAGAAAGGTTGTGACTTCGTTAGGTTATCAGCCTTAGATGGAATACTATCAGGTAAAGCAGGTATTCTATTTAAACGAAAAGGTTTCAAAGAAGTAGAAACCGCATACATAAAGGAATTATAATATGGCTGTTTTTACTCTTATAGGTGCTGCTGCAGGAGCCGCTGTAGGTGCAGTTGTAGGTTCTGCAATAGGAGCTAGTGTCGCCACGGCTGCAGTAGTAGGTGCTGTAGGTGGTGCTGTTCTTGGAACAGTTGTAGGTAATAAAGTAAGTGCTGCTCAAGAGGCAGCGGCTGCAGCTACAACTCAAGCAGAAGAACAGATAACGACTATAACAGAAAAACAAGAAGAGATTATAGGGGTTACTGAACAGGTAACAGGACTACAGACAGAACAAATAGCAGTACAACAAGAAATAGCTGAAACTAGACAGGAACAAGAAAGACTCGCTGTACGTAGGCAACGTAGACAAGCTATACGAGAGGCTCAGATAGTAAGGGCAAGACAAAGAAATATAGCTTCTGCTATGGGTGCTGTAGGTTCAGCCGTATCTGGTGGTGCTGCGTCTATTGGTTCTCAACTATCAGCGGCACTAGGATACTCAACACAACAATCAGGTTTATCAGAAGAAATACTTCAAGGACAACAAAGAGGCATGGACTTGCAATCTGAGATAAACACACTTTACGGTAAAGCTAACGTTCTTCAAACAGAAGCTAATATTGCAGCAACAAAAGCAGGTATGTACAGTTCTAGGGCTGCAGGTTATACACAACAAGCAAGTAGCTATATGGGAATGTTTACTAACTTTGCAAATGTAGGCGCAGGTATGATACCATACATATAAGGACTTATTAAATGGAATTACAACAGCCTATCGACTACATTGAAGATAGTATGGCTCCCATCGATGAGGAGCTTCCTGAAGTAGTTACTCAAGAAGAGACTGATCAAAGCATACAAGAAGCATTCATGGCTACAGGTCAAGATGTTGCTCCTTCAGAAGCTAAAGAGATGTTGTTTCAGAGTGCTAATCCTATAGAAGCTTTGATTCGAGATAAGTTCTACACTGAGGAAATGCAAGCTGAAGAACTCGAAAGAGCCTACAAAGGTGCTGAGTTAAAGTCAAATGACTTCTTTGAAAATCCTGACTTCTTTTATGAGCAAGCTAAAGGATTTTCTAAAGATGATGTAGATGCTTTAGATATACGTGCTGCTATCAACTCAAGAATAGAACAGAGAATCCTAGAAGACCTTAGTGCTCAAGAAGAAACAGGTGTTTTAGATGCTATCTTAGACTTCGGTGCTTACGTTTTACGAGAGTCTACAATAGGTGTACCTGAAGCACTTACTGATCGTACTGAACGATTAGGTACTCAACTTGTATTTAACAAACTGAACATGAAACCTAGTGAGTATAAAGAGTGGTTTCAACAGACAGTCAATGAAGTTATGCAAGAAGGTATTCGTGAGAATGATGCTAACAAGATCGATTGGTTGAAGAGTGTTGTCGAAGGTAACGGATACGACAAAGACGCAAGTATAAAGAAAGCGTTTGCTATCGTAGACTTGATAGGTCTAGGTGAACTAGGCACTGTAGGTTTTAAACTTGCACGTACTGCGTCTACACCTACTACACGTATTGGACGTATTGCTGAACTAGAAGGACCAGAACAAGCTGCTAGAATTGGTGAAGGTATTGCTGTTCGTAATCTTGATCCAGAAGTAAATGCTGACCTTGGTCCTAGAGTTGTTAACCCACACCCACCTAAAGTAGCTACACCTGAAGGTTGGTACTCTCGTGCTCTAAAAGAGAATCAATTAGCAGACGATATAGCTACTATCTACAAGAGTGGGGCTATGGGCCGTATTGTAGATCAAGATACTATACGTGCATCTGTCTCTTCAACAGTATCTAAGTTTAGACAACGAGTTGACAACCCTGTATACAAATCAGACTTAGAAGAAACAGGATTTGGAAACTACACAGTCAACATACAGTTAGGTAAAACTACTGATGGCACACCTTACAAACCAACACCAAGAGGTGAACCGTCTGCAGGTGTCAATCGTTTAGCTGAGAAGACAGGCGGTGAAGTAGTTCCAGTTAAGAACTCTGCAGGTGAGTTACAGGGGTATGTTGTTCAATTCAGAGAGAACATAGATTTATCTAAAGAAGTAGCTGCTATAGACGCTGATGAACTTCTCAAGATGGAACGAGGCGTAGTTAGAAATACTCTAGGTAGAGTGTTCGGTAATACTCTTATGGGTTCTACTGCTTTACGTGGTGTTGACAGATTAACTACACTAGCTCAGATGGGTGAGTCTGCTCAGTCTGCAGTCAAGGGTGTATTCCAGAAAGAAGCAAAGAAGATAAATGCTCTTGGTCCTAGTGATCGTGCAACACTGTCTTCTATTGTAGGTAAACTAAGAGATGATCCAGTAGAAGCTGTTAGACGTGGATGGTACAGTGAAGAAGAGTTTGCTGTACGGTATGCAGAACTAACAGGAAAGCAACCAAGTCAGAAAGTTATAGATGCTTACGATGCAGAGGTTGCTATATCTAATACTGCAGCCGTTATTCGTGCTAACAACATTATGCGTACATATGTACAGAAGGGATACCGCGCAGTAGAGATGCCTGATGGTATTCGTGTACCTGCAAAGACTACATCTACAGCTAAGATAGAAGCAGATGAGTACATACTAGACTTAAATGATAATGTTCGTCTTTACAAGAATGAAATAGATGCAGGGTTTGACGTATGGAAACTAGATCGTGATGATCTTGGAGTACGTTACGTAACTAAACCAAGAAAAGTTGACGCACTAGAACCACAAGACGTTATGGGGTTCAATGCAGGTGGTCCTCGAACTAACCCTAATGCTAACTACTTTGTAGTATTAGGACGTGAAGGTAGATTTCCTAAATCTTTGTTGACAACATTTACTGAGGCTGATGCGAAGCTTGCAGTAGATCAGCTAAGAGTTTTACAGAATGCACTAAGGGATGCACCTGAAACTGTTGATGATGTCTTAACTGCTAATAACGATTGGAATCCTACGATTACTAATCTAGATGAGCTACGTAGATTCTCAGATGAAAACAACTGGGATTTAGATGAAGGTATTGTTGCCTACAAAGAACGTAACTCATTTGTACAAGACGTAGACGCTGATGATGCTACATACAGAATGGCATTCTCTGATTACGTAGAGAAAGAAGCATCACGGCAAGACAGGGTTTTACCTGAGTTTGGTGGTAAGAAAACGTACAACGTTGATCCTATGGATACCATAACTCAACAGTTCGGAACAGCCGTACAAGAGTTAGCTAATCACGCATACACATACAATGCTATGGTAGGTTGGGTGAAGAGAGCACAGAAAGCAGGAGTCAACTGGCTTCCTAAAGGTGTATCGCCTAACGATTATCGTACACTGTTTATGGATGCAAAGATAACAGGCAACACTGCATTCGATAGACGTATGAAAGAGATACGTGATATTGAGATGAGACGCATGGGTGTCAAGAGTGTAGCCGTAGAGACAATGGAAGACTTAGGAAGACAAGCTTCTGAGTATGTGTTCCAAAAGACTCACATACCTACACGTCTTGGCGATCCAAGTAATGCTCTACTAAACATTGGGTTTCAGTCTGCGTTTGGTTTCTTAAACGTATCTCAGGCTTTTGTTCAGGGTTCTCACGCTGCTACAATCATGGCTATATCACCGAAGCATGGTTTTCGTGGATCAAGTATGGCTTTGACTATGCGTAGCTTGTACCACAAGTCTCCTGAAGTAGTAGACTTAGGTGTTCAACGTCTATCTAAATATTACAACATGCCAGAAGATGAGATAAAAGAAATCATAGAGTATGTTCGTACCTCTGGACGTGAAGTAGTTGACGCTGAAGCAATCGAACAAGGTACTGGTGTATCGTATGGCATCTCTGGTTTCCAAGGAGAAAGCTACAAACCATCACTGCTACGTAAAGCTTGGTTATCTACAAAGAAAACTGCACGTCAAGGTATGGACTTAGGTTTGATACCTTTCAACCAAGGTGAACGATTAGGAAGACTTACTGGTACATACACTGCTATACTAGAGTTCAAAGCTAAGAATCCTGGAGTATCTATCCTAAGTGATCGTGCTCGTATGTGGATTAGTAGACGTGACCAAGACTTAACATTTAACATGACTGCAGTAGGTAGACCTCAGATTCAAAGTGGTCTAATGCGAGTTCCTACACAGTGGTTATCTCATACATTCAGAGCTATGGAGTCTGTGTTTGTAGGACGTAACTTCACTAAAGCAGAACGAGTAAGAATGTTTGGAATCCTGATGCCTTTCTATGGTACTGCAGGGTTCGGTCTTACACATGCGGCTGACTCTCTAGCAGACTACTTCGGTATAGAAGTTAACAGTAATACGTTTACATTCTTGAAGTATGGTGTGATTGATGGTCTTACTGACTACCTTATGGAAGACACAGACGGTAGAGTTGGTACAGGATTAGCAGGTAGACTAGCTCCTGCAGGTGCTGTTGTAGAAACATATCGTAAGATCAAAGAAGGTCAGTTTATTGAGGTTGCAGGTGGCCCTTCAGGTGATATTACAGGTGGTATCGTAGACGCATTCATGGAAGCATACGCATCTCTAAGAGACAATCGTGGAACTATGTTGAGTGATGATGTCATTAAGATTCTAAGACAACCATCAGGTATAGATAACATTGCTAAAGCTTACGGTATCTTCAATAACGGTATCTATCGTAGTAAGAATGGTATAACAATTCCAGGAGAGATGGGTACAACAGAAGGTATCTTACAGTTACTTGGTATTGGTAGCTTGAAACAGGCTGAGTGGTACGACACTCGAAGAACTATGTTTACAAGTAACAAGAAACTAACTAAGTTCCGTAAAGAAATAAACACTGAAGCTAACTATGCTTTTGATTTACTACAAGGTGACACTGCAGATAAAGAGAAAGCATTTAAGTTGTTCAATGAATTGAAAGTAAAGATTGACATGAGTGGGTTTTCTCCTGAGATTCAGACATCTCTAAGAAAAAGCATGAACCGTAGACTTGATGATCAGTTCTTTAATGTATACGAAAATCTACTAAGATCAGATCAAGACGCTGAAGCAGAACGCCTCAGATCAGTACTAGGAAGGTAAAGGAATGGCAGATATATTCGCACCTAAAACATCTTTTAATATCGGGTATGAGCGTGTAGTCTCTCAACCTGTAGAAGATAAAAGAGGTGAGACACAAGCTAAGTTTCAGGCTATGGCTAATCAAGTCCAAGCTTCGGCTATACGAGCACAGACTCAGGTTGAACGTGCCAAGATGGGTGCAGAAAATGCAATGATTCAAGGCTACGGAAACCTAGCTATATCTGCATTGAGGTTTGGTGCAGGTTATTCACGCCAATATCAGAAGGGTGTGGTTTCTGGTGCTGCAGGTGAGTGGCTTGATTCAATGGTAAAAGCTCAAGACTTACGTGATCAAGGTCAAGTAAACGAAGCTAGTATGTTCGAAAGAAAATCTACTAGAGCAGCCGTAGGTGCAGGTGTTGATTTAGATAAGTATAAGACAGAGTACGAGGCTATCACTGGTAGACCTATGGAGTATGTAGGTCAAACTCGTGAGCAGCAAGTATTCGAGATGATGAAGAGTGACAAGAATTACCAAATGGCTTATCTAGCTGCTCAAGGTACTCTTGGACCTAATGCTTCAGAAGAACAGCTAACTTCATCTGCTTTAGCTTCAATACAAAAACAAGCTATCGCAACTAACACTTTATCTCTTGTAGCTGCAGGTAATCAACTTGATTGGGAAACTCAGGTAAAAGGCGCATACAACACAACTCTAGATCAATTCGATCAGGGTATTGTGGCAGGATTGATAAGCAGGACTCAACAAGGTCAACCAATAACTCCAGGAGAGATAGATACTGTTATTCTACAACACAATCTTATGTCTCAGAAACTAATAAAACCTGCATACGTTTCAGATGAGCAGTGGAGTTCAGTAAAACAAAGATTAGATTTACAGAAAGAGTTCTTGACTACACTAAAATCTGCTCGTGATCCTGATTCTTTACTAACAGATATGGTTTCACAATTGATGCAAAGCGCAGAAACTCCTGAAGATGCTATGGCTATAGCAGCCGCCTCTGATTCTTCTAACTTAGCAAATATATTTGGTACAAACGTACCAGAGGTGGTAAACAGAGTAGCTCAAACCGCATTTGCAGATAATAACTACAAACAAAAAGGTATGATTATTACAGATGTACAGGCAGTAGATGTAACTGAGCCTGTTAGTGGTAATTCTACTTTCACAATAGATACTGCTCCGTCATTTCTAAAAGATCACGTCAATGATGATCCTAAAACTATGCAAAGAAATGTAGAAGCAGGGTTAGAGATGATTAAAAATCTAAAACCTATGGAGCTTCAAGGTGAAGGTGCAATAAAACAATTCTACAACGCTACAATGTCTATGGCTGCAGGTATGTTGTCAGATAAACAATTCTATTCTTCAGCTACAATGTCTAAAGTATTCAACAATCCTAACTTAGAACAGGCTTTAGGTATGGTTGCTGCAGTAGACCGTGAAGCTGCAGATGAAATACGTATATCTTTACGTAGTGTTGCTAATCTACAGAGAACAGCATTGAAAGCTAACCTACAAAGTATGGAGAGTGCTTTAGTTGGTGCAGTATGGGATGAACAAGATCAAACATACTACATAACTGGTGATCAAGGTAAGTTTTTAAGTAGACCTAACTCTGCAATCTCTGGAGAAATGACAGATAAAGGTTTTAAAATCTCAGATACTAGTGTGACATTTCCTGAAGGTTACAAAGAAGCTATCGATAGACGTAAATCAATTAAGATACTTGATCGTGCTATAAATAATTTATCTGTAGAAGGTGCTGAAGCAGAGACTACAACACCACAGACTGAGACAATAGAAGGTATTACATACAATCTACCTGAAGATGTACAAGGTGACACTGAGTTCTTGAATGAAGTTGTTCGAGTATCAGAAGAAGTCGGTGTAAATGCTGATCAGTTACTATCTGTAATGGATTTCGAGACTATAGGTTCTTTCTCTCCTAGTGAGAAGAGTAAGACATCAAGCGGTACTGGGTTGATTCAGTTCTTAGAGAAGACAGCTAAAGAGTTAGGAACTACTACTGAGAAATTATCTCAAATGACTCGTGCAGAGCAGATGGTTTACGTAGGAAGATACCTTGCTAAGTATGAAGGTAAGATAAAGAACACAGGTGACATCTACATGGCTGTTCACTGGCCTAGAGGTATAGGTGAATCTGATGATTATGTTCTTTACAGAAGAGGTTCTAAAGCATACAGAGCTAACTCAAGTCTAGACAAGTCAAATGATGGTACAGTAACTAGAGGTGAGGCACTGACAAGATTAAGGGAAGTAACCTCTGATAAATTTACGGATGTACAAAGAGTAGCAGAACAGGCTATAGAACGAAGTGATGAACTTACAAGTATTCCAAAACCACCTGCTAGACCAGAAATTAGGGAAGAGAGAGTAAGCCCACGTCCTCAACCTAGAGGTCAGATGAGCTTCGAACAGTTTAAAACACTTAATGCTGATATACTACAAGGACTCTCTGATGAAGAGTTGCAAGGAATATATCAGCGTAACTTTGGATCAATGGAGTAATTAATGTCATTTAGATTAAGTCAAAGGTCATTGGATAGACTCGAAGGAGTACATCCAGATATGACTGCAGTAGTTGAACGAGCTATAAAACTTTCTAAGGTAGACTTCGGAGTAACGCAAGGAGTCAGAACTTTAGAAGAGCAGAAAGCTAACGTAGCTGCAGGAAGATCACAAACTATGAGGTCTAAGCATCTACTACAAGATGATGGATTCAGTCATGCTGTAGACGTAGTAGCGTATGTAGGTCCAGACGTGTCATGGGAACTAAACTTGTATGATGACATCTGTGATGCTTTCAAAGAAGCAGCTAAAGAAGTAGGTTGCAGTATAAAGTGGGGAGCAGCTTGGAGTGAGGGTGACATAAGAACCTATCCAGGAACCTCAGAAGATGCTATGATGGCGTATGTAGACTTACGAAGATCACAAGGACGCAGACCCTTCATTGATGCACCTCACTTCGAGTTGATGTAATGGAGATGTTAGAGTTCATAGCCCAGTGGTTAGCCGCACCTCTTGCTTTTGTTGTATGGTTTCTTTTTATGAAGTCAACAAAGAACGAGAGAGACATTGCAGTATTACAAGCACAGTATGAATCTAACAGACTAGCCTACGACAGAGAGATGAAAGAGCTAAAAGAAACTGTCAAGGCAATCTTCAACAAACTAGACAACATAGAGCAAGCACTAAGAGATAAGTAATGGACCCAGTAAGTTGTGTTATGATGGCATCAGGTGCTTTCAAAGCATTGAAGGGTGCAATTGGTGCAGGTAAAGACTTGCAGGAAATGACAGGTCAGCTTGCCAACTGGGGTAAAGCTTTCTCTGACTTCACTAATCTAGAAGAACGAGAAAAGAATCCCCCTTGGTGGAAACAAACGTTTAAAGGTAGTGACGAAGAGACTGCTCTAGAGATATTTGCTAACAAGAAGAAGATGGAGCAGATGCGTCAAGAGATAAAAGACCACATCTCTTGGAACTATGGCCCTAGCGCATGGGAAGAAGTCTTACAGATTGAAGCTAAAATGCGTAGACAAAGAAAAGAAGAACTTTATAGGAAACAGGAGAGAATAGATGCGATTATTAATTTCAGTATTGGTGGTGTTATCTTTATCCTTGGGGGCGGCTTACTATTATTGGTATTCTACTTCATCGGCAAACAGCAAGGTAGATGGTGATGTGGTTCCTCGTGTGGATGCAGTTTCTAGTGGGGACGAATGAGTTCGAGTACTATCAAATAGGTACTTACGGATCAGAAGAAACCTGTAAAGAAGAGATGGTAAGAGCAAGAGTGATGGTAACGAATAGCAAGTCAGCGGTACATTGCTTTGAGGTTGATAGAAATAAATAATAAGTTTGTAGTATATGATAAGAACGGTAAGGTAATAATAATTACTCGTAACAAAAACATAGCTATAAAGTATGCGAGGAAGAATGGCACACACAATAGTTGACGATTGGAAAGTTATACCAAGGCTGATGATGTTGGCTGTAACTATACTAACATATCAGGCTGTACATTGGTATATGGCTTTACCTGATCCAACAATACAACAGTCAGGTCTAGTATCTGTTTGTATGGGTGCTCTGACAGGGTGCTTTGGCATATGGATGGGCAAAGAGTCTAAGACAACAGTGACTCCAACAAGGGTGATACATGAGGAATCTTATAGCAAGTCTGATTCTAGGTAGCCTACTAGCAGGTTGCATGTTGAATCCAATGAACCTACTTGGTGGTGGGAGTGGACCTAGTGTCAATGCAAATACACAGGCAGGTAAAACAAACTCACAGACTCTAGGTAATTCTACAAACACAGATCAAGAGATTAGCTTACAGACTCTTGAAGGGAACTTAAATCAAAGTAACGATAAGAATAAAGTAAGTACTGATAGTGTGGAGAATATAAATATAAATGAGATTCCACCTTGGGTATTGATACTTCTAGTACTAGGTTGGTTAGCACCTAGTCCACAGGAAATGGGGCGTGGTTTACTTACTCTTATTTCAACGTTAAGGAGAAAGAAAGATGGCAGCGCGGCTTAAAAAGTCAAAGATGAAGTGCAATAGTCCTAGAGCTACGCCTAATCATCCTAGTAAATCTCATGTAGTAAAGGCTTGTGTCAATGGAAAAGAAAAGGTTATCAGGTTTGGTCAGAAAGGTGTCAGAGGAAGCCCTAAAGGTTCAGCTAGGAATAAGGCTTTTCGTGCTAGACATGCTAAGAATATTAAAAAGGGAAAAATGAGTGCAGCATATTGGGCTGCTAAAGTAAAATGGTAAAGGATAATACAATGAAAACAACAGCAATCGTAACAGCCGCTATCTTAGCAGCAACATCTACATCAGCTATGGACTTCTCTGTAGCAGGACAGACTTTATCTATTGGTGCAGAGACTGACCTCAACTATACTACTGGTGTAGAAGAGTGGGTATGGGAATTGACACCATCTGCAGGAGTAACTGCATTAGGTATTGGTTTAAGTGTAGCCACAGACATTGATATGTTGACTCTTGATGAGGGTGACATCTTTCAGGGTCTAGACTTCACTGCAGACTACGAAATATCTAACACTAATATCAATCTATATACAGAAGTTTCAACAGATGCAGACCTAGAATTTGGTGACGTAACTGTAGGGGCTAAGTTTAGTTTCTGATGTGGTTAGCTATAGTCATGTTCTGCATGACACCTACAAACTCAACAACGTGTACTCTTACAGTTAACAATGAAAACTTGTATAGAACTAGGGAAACATGTAGAGTTGAGATGCGTAGTATGGTAGATAGATTTATTTCAAGAGGTATCTTTTCACAAGGTACATGTGTAGAAATAGGAGTTACATTATGAATATAGTAAAGTGGATATGGAAGTATATCAAACGAGTTGGGTGTGCTATGTTAAATCGTAAGTGTTGCCCTGAGTGTGTGTGTAAGGTTTAGTCATGGCGAGTCCTACACCTACAAAACCTGCTCTGTGGTCTAGAGCCAAGGCAGAAGCTAAGAAGAAGTTCAAGGTCTATCCTTCAGCATACGCAAATGCTTGGGCTGCTAAGTGGTACAAGTCTAAAGGCGGTGGATGGAAAGGCAAGGACAACAGAGTAAAGAAAAAGAAGAAGTGATATGGCTAAAGGTGGTTTAGGTAAATGGTTCGGGGAGAAATGGGTTGATGTCAAAACAGGCAAGCCATGCGGAAGGTCAGGGAAGAAAGATAAGCGCAGAGGCTACCCTGCGTGTAGACCTAAAGCAGTTGCAGGAAAAATATCAAAGAGCGAGGCCAGAAAGAAAACAGGATCAAAAAGAGTCAAGTGGTCAGTAACCGCCTCTGGTAAGAAAAGAAAAAAGAAATAAAATAAACCCCCTTGGATTTCTCCTTGGGGGTTTTTTCTTACTTGTGTGTCTGAGTCCATCTCTTACGTAGCCTATTGAGATACCAGATAGCTTTGTCTATATCTTCTAAACCATTCTTGTACTCGCAACGCCAGAGATACTTGAGGACATTGGCAGCGTGTGGTGCTATACTACCAGACATATTCTCAGTCATAGCTTCGATAGCTTGTATACATTCTATCCCACTATGGTTGTAGTGGACAGGGTTGTTGACTTGATCTGGACCACTCTCAATACACTCACCACAAACACCATCATCATCCAACACCCTCTCACATATTTCACAGTTAGCCATCCAATCTCCTACGCTGATATATCTACAATCTCACATGTCTCACCAGTACATGCGAATGTCTGACTAGACTTAGTTGTATCCTCTGACTCATACTCTGATAGCTTAGTCCAATCAATACTCTTAGGCATTGTCTTCATAAGTTCTTTGTATTCATCTTTAGTACACTCTTGGTATGGTGCTTGTTGATAGATGTGATCATCGTATGGTAAGAAACTTACACCAGACATCTCATCAAAGTGCTCGTATACAAATGCACCTACCTCGAACCACTCATCCTTCTTGACGTTGATTGTCACGCTAGGTTTGTGCTCACACCAATGACGTTGATACATCAACCACGTTTCTAGTTGATCGATAGCTGACAAGTCAGATGTTACTACAGCATTGGTTGGTGCTTTTACTGGAAAGCTAAACACTGTAGTCTGATCTGGTTTGTAAACACACGGCTCACTTGGTATACCTTGATCCTTCATAAACTGAGTGAGAGGGTCTTTGTTGTCACCTCTTACTGTTCGGATATAGTAAGGACTATACCTAGCATGAATACCAGAAGAAGAGTCAACAAGTTGGGAGACAGTTCCGCTAGGTTTATTGCAACTTATAGCTGCACTACAGTTAATACCAAGACGTTCAGCCCACTCAGTATTAGTAGCTACAGCAACTTCACGAAGTCTTTCTAGTGTCTTGTCTAATCCCTTGTTCTTTGCAGTCATAAGAGGATTGTCTTGGACACCAGTTAATGACACACCAAGCAGTCGTTCTTCTTCTGTATTCCTCTGCCACACTTTTCGCAGGTAAGGGAAGTTGGTGTATGTGGATTGTATAGTTCCCAGTATTGTTGCCAAACGGACTTTTCGCTCCAGATCATCCACACTATCCGTAGCCCTGACAACAACTTCTGTAAGATTGCAGAACTGATACGGCCTAAGAATGATTTCACTACAGGGATTAGTTCCGAAGTCGTAGTTAGGATCACGTCTGCCATTCTTTGCAGCTTGATTCTTACTCGCTTGCCTATTGAATACACCTCTTTCTCCACTTCCTGATTCTACTAGCGCCATCCACTCACGCATGAATGAAAGACTGTCTGGTTTCTCTACGTATGCTACACTGTTGTTAGCTAAGTACCTATGAGAAGGGAACTCACCTGACTTAGCGTGTCGCATCTTATCATCTGATAGGTTAGACAGACTGATCATAGCACTACGTCTAACACCACCTACTACAACTACCTCGCCTATCTTACACATGATGTCGTGTGCTTCGATGCTTGATAGCTTACGCCCTTGTGCTTCTTTGAATACATGAACTACAAAGTTAAACAAGTCTACCAGAGGAGCAGGTCCACTAGCACGTCCACCAAACGTCTTCAGTCTAGCACCTGCAGGTCTGATCCTACTAACATTCCACTTAGGAATCTCACCACTATAAAGGAGAGCAATAACTTGTCGAAGAGCCTTAGCCCACCCTTCCTTACTGTCCTTTACCACAATGGTAGTATCACTCTCGAAGAGTTCTGGTATCTCTGGGAGCTTAGAGACGAACTGCCTCTCGACACTGAACCCAACTCCAGTGCCACAGAGGAGGATGAACATAGCCTCATCGAAGGACTTTGGGTCATCTACAGGTAGATAACTACAGTTATAACCTGCAGTATTATCTCTATCTAATGCTGCACCTGCAGTCATCATTGCTCTCATACTTGGCATAACTTCTAGAGATAGTATTGCTTCTCTCAAGGCATTGTAAATCTTATGATCGATGTCATAACCAACAACGTTACCCATGTAGCGGTCTACTGTCTCTGACCAAGACTCACGTCTTCCCTCGTCCTCAAGCCAACGAGCATACCGTGAAGTATGTATAAAAGCTTGGTAGTCAGTTGGCAAGTAATTGTTCATCTTTCGTCACCATCCCCTTGTATAGTTCCACGTTCTTTACGTCCATATAGTTTCTCTAGATTCTTCATAGCTACATCATGTAACTCTATGTTTAAATCTTTAGACAACATAGCTGCATACCACAAGACATCTCCTAACTCAGATTCAATAGCGTTCTTATCTAGGTTATCATCTCGTAACATCTTCTTTACTTTATTAGCTACCTCACCTGCTTCACCTGCTAGTCCAAGTGCAGGGTAAAGTATCTTGTGATTGTGTTTGTACATTGCAGTCTTAGCTGCAGCACTCTGGTACTGAGTAAGGCTTATCATGTCTTTGTAAACTTCTTTGTAGTATTCCCAGGATTCACTGATCATATTCTAACTCCTCTTCTAGTATATCCAATGGCATGTCCTTGAAGAAGTAATCCCCCAAGTCTATGTCTCCTCTTTCAATCAACAACTCAAGAACAACGTTCTCTGTTATATCATTCTGTTCTAATAACTGTGCTAGTCCATAGCTTTCTATTAGTAAATCTAATTGCCCCTGATAATCAAACATCCTTCCCCCCATAGAGTTTACGGATGGTGTTCAATGAAATAAACTCAGGTTCATAAACACCATTCTCTAGTTCACGTTTGACTACGACACCCTTCCACCATTCATTATTCGACTGACCTGCCCAAGATTCTTCTGCACCTTTGAAGCACCCTGCGACAAGCCCGATAATTGAATTAGGATGTGCAGAATCTTTGAAATACATACTACGTTTATGACTGTGACCACAAGTAGAACTGTGATTCCTGTTTTGTAGTAAGGTGTAAGCATGATGAACACCAGAGATAGGTGTGCCATAATTACCTGCACCAAAGAAATGAGCATAAGATACGCCATCGTAATCAGCGATACTGGGGGCTGAATTGCGGTACTCATGGTATTCATCGAACCATTGCTTCGTTTGAAGATGGCTGAAGGAAATCCCGTACTTTTCTCCCTGAAGTCTTGGATCATGGGCGATAGCTTTCTTGATTCTGTTCTCATGGTTTCCCTCGAACCCTATCCAGTATGGACGCTTTCTCTTGTGATGTCTGAATCTCCAACGTAGTCTCTCCTGTGAATCGTTGTAGTGGTTGATGTCACGTTCATAACCTTGAGATACTATCGCTTGAGGATACTTTGTATCAAAGCTATTCAAGCTACGCATGTCAGCACCATCACCTAAGTCTACAACATAGTCTGGTTTCAAGTCGTAGATGAATGCACCTAGCCAATCAAATCTTTCATTACTTGTATCAGGATCAGCGTGAGCACATGTGTAAACTAATACTGTTTTTCTTTTTCTAAGCATCATATATGTCGTTGTTCTCTATGACAACACCTTCTATAGTTCTGTTTACCCTAGTCGATTCTTCGTAAGCTTCTTTAAATGTAGTATATAACATCTCTGTTTCTTCTAACTCTCCGTTGAACTCAGATAAGTAAACAACACAGATAGGGTGTTCTCCTGTTTCATTGTCAATTAACTCAGGGTACTCAAACGGTTCTCGTATAACTTTATGTAAAGTAAGTTTCATCTCTTTGGTTCCTTTAGCCATGCTTCAGGTATATACCTGTCAGCGTATTTAAAATCATACTTGTTACACCACATACCATACGTTGTTTTACTTCCTTTGTAAAGCTTTGATTTACTATTTGTAAACACAAACCTTATGTCTAACTCAGGGTACTGGTCACGAACTGCTAGGTGTTTGGCACGATCAGGAGATATAAACCTTCCTTTAGTCTCAATGATTATGCCGTTGTCTAATACAAAGTCAGGAGTGTAGGTCTTAGTCTTAGGGTCTACCCACTTGATCTTCATCTCTTCGTATGTAAAACCTATCCCTCTTTTCTTTAAGAACTTTGCAGTGTCTTGTTCTAGTCCTGATCTGTAACCTGCCCTCAATGCTCTCTGTCTTACTTTAAGCTTCATTCCATTGGAACCTCTGGTACTTTTGGTTCTGACTTAACATCTACTAGAAAGACAGGACCGTAGCTGTATATAAACTTACGTGCTTCAGGCCAACACTTCTTCTTGAACTCACAGTAACTACACATGACAGGTAGCTTAGTGTTAGGACTTGTCTTAGATTGAGGCACTTGTGCTTGACGTGCTACAGTTAGCTCACCACCTACAAGTTCTTTAGCATCAAGCATTTCCTTTTCTTTTGTCTTTAGTTCCTCAGTAAAGTCATAGACATCAAGACATACGTGACCATTCTGTTTGTCGATAGCTAGGAAAGCACCTTGCGTTTTGTTAGTAACCTTATCATCATCCTTACCTGCATAAACGTAGCTACTTAACTGACTGATGTACCCAAAAGGATCATCATCACGCAACGTACCTTCCTTGAACTTCTTGAAAGCATATGGACTACAAGACTTGACATCAACAGTCATACCATCAATCACCGCATCACGATGTCCTTTGATACCATGCACGTCTAGTCTGTCTTGTTTCCCTCTTACATCATGCCCTGCAGCTATAGCTAGACTCAGTGCAAGCTCTTCTATCATGTCACCATAAAAGAACTTCAGTAGTGCGTTATACTCTAAAGGTATAGCCTCTTCAGGTGTGTTTACTTTGTACCATAGTTTCCTTTTACATGGTGTTCCAATAGAAGATAGAGACAGGTAGCCTCTTGGTTCTTGCGGTTTACTGAATCGCATGTTAGCTATCAGAGCAATGCCGTGGCCTAGAATAGAACCTTGTATTCCAGACCACCCACCTTTACCCTTGATAACCTCTTGCATGTCAGCAATTAGTGTATCAATGGTTTTCATTTAGAATCCTACTGCTTCGTTCTCTTTGACGTACTCTTCAAGTTCAAGAACTTTGACACCAACCAAACTTGTACGACTGTACTGTTGACCATCACTGCCAGTAAAAGTAGTGACTAGGTTGGTGCACTCAGCAAGAGTTCCGTTACCAATTACACCCATGTCTTCAGTCCAAGCATTACCGTCCTTGTCTGTAACCTTTGGTGCTCCACCTGCCTGTGGAATCTCAGTACCATCCTTCTTTGTAACTTTGTGTGGACGTACAAACTTTACTACAATCTCACCATCAATCATACGATTCTGGTTAGGTTGCTTTTGAGAACCTGCATCCTTGAGAGACTTCATACCCTCTTTGTCTAGGATTTGATTGACAGTGTACGCACCATCAGACTTCTCGTATGCTCCACCGTATCCTGTTAGATCACGGTTCTCTTCGTTGAGTCGAGGCCATTCGATTTGACCTACAGTTTTTACTTCTTTGTATATTGTTTTAGGCATGGTTATCCTTCCTTTTATTAGAGCCATACTTATATGTTACTATATAATTTTATTCGTGTCAAGTGTTAATGTGTATCTTTCCAAGATTTTCCTATCGAAGATTCACCTTCTAGTGGGCACATGATTCCTAGATGTAAACCTGCCCACTTGATTGCGTCTCGTTGTATCTCTCCTAATCTTTCAGCAACATCTAATGCACCTCTCACTTGTGTTTGCCATTCGTCATGTACCCATGTACATATCTTGTAGTCTATCTTTTCTCTGTCTGCTATCTCTCTCCATCGTCTTGTTGCATACTTCATTACCAAAGTCTCACCGTTCTGTAGCATACCTGCCAGTGTTTTGTGTTGGTTAGGTACAAATACTTTACGTCCATCGTATGCCTTGAAGTAACCACGTTCAGCTATGTCTGGTATGACTACACCCCTCAGTCTAGATAACCCCTCAATGCTAGTCGTAAAGTTATGCACTGCCCTGTTAGCTTCTCTCGCATTGGTCTTCAGTATCTGAGCAATCTTTTGTGTACCTGCACCAAGTAAGAACGCATAGATAAAAGTCTTAGCCATGTCTCTCGTGATATGTTTCAGACCCAATGCCTTACGGTTGAGGTTATGTATGTCCGTTCCCTCTTCTTTCTTTCCTTCGATAATCGCCTTAACGTATTGCTTACTCTCCATGATGTCAGCCAGTATCCGAAGTTGGATTCCTGCAGCATCCGTACCCACAAGATAACAACCGTCAGGGGTTGTCCATAAATCTCTGAAGTCTCCATCATAATCTTTCTTCACTCTCTCTACTGCACTCTTCGGTTCACCATGAAAGACACTTGGTATGTTACCCATGTTCGGATGTCTGTGTGCCATGCGTCCTGTCCATGAACCAATGTGTAAAAACTGTCCGTGTATACAACTGTCATTGCTATCTGAGAATGCCTGTATCCACTCAGCAAGTGTGCTTCTTCTTCCCTCCAATGTTAACCATTCAGCTAGAGCTTGAGCACCTTCAGGGGCGTCCTCTGGCAGTGTCTTGAGGTTCTCCTCAGATACAGTCCAACCATAATATCCATAGTGTTCTAGCTTCTCTTTGTTGTCTTCTCGTACAGCTTTGATGTGTCCTTTAGTTTTCTCTACTGGTTTCCACCCTGCTTCCCATAGTCTTTCTACTCTGTGCTTTGTCGATCCAGGATTGAACGCTACGTAGTCATAACACTCTAGCATATCGTCAACTATCTTAGTCTCAGGAAACTCTTCGAGTGCTTTCTCTACGTTCTTAAATAGACCACCATCCTCTTTGACTCTGTACTTGATAGTCTTTATGAGTTCTAACTTAGGTGGGAATGCTTGATGTATTCTCTCCTCTAGTTCTTGTAGTCTCTTCGTTATATCTAGGTGTAACTTATTTGCAACATCTATATTAAATTCAAACCCACCATCGTGCATCTCTTGGCATATGATTGCTACATCATGCTCTAGTCTCATTGCCTGTGACCATGCCTGTGACATAATGTGTGGTGCGAAGTGATTGAATAGTTTCTCTGTTACCTCTACATCTCTATGACAATAGTCTAACATCTCTTGAGTTAGGCCACCCTGAAAGTCACTGAAGTTATCTTTAGGGTAGCCTAGTTTTTCTCCCCATGTAGCCAACTTGTGCGATCCAATACCGAAGTCTATGAGCATAGAAACAACTAGTGTATCTACAATCTTAGACATATCGATCACGTCACCTAAGTGTCTGTTGATTACTGGTGCGTCAAAGTTAATGAAGTTATGCCCCACCCATCTCGTTACTTTCTTAGCGTAGTCCTTGAATCTAGTACGCTCTGCCTGATCCTCATGTAAGTTATGAAACTCATGTACCTTACCTGTGTCTTTTTCTTTAACACAAATACACCACAACTTATCTGCGTTTAGATCGTTTGTTTCTATGTCTGCGAATACTATCATCAAGTTTCCCTATCCAGTGTGTAACATCGTCAAACGGATTAGCTCCATCTGCCTCTATCCTCTGAGAGTTTAAAGGTTGCTTCGTTGAAGATGAGCTTTCCTGCGAATCCTGTCTTCCCTGCAGGTCTGTTCTTGACGAGTAAGAGCTTTGTCGTGTTCCTTTCATCACGATCCTCTGCCATCTTATCACGTTCTAGTTTCACTACAACAGACGCACGTTTCGCAATGGTTCTGCAATCTCGTACCTGTCCATCATCATTCTCATGGGCGATGGTTACGATACCCACATTAAGTTCTGAGGCTAGTCGAGATAGCTGCACTGATAAACCAGACAACCATTTCTCTACTGTCTCATCACCTTTACGTGAGTAAGCTAGGTCTTGTATCGGTTCAAAGAATACATAGCTTACGCCACAGGCTTCCCTAAAGTATCTTATCTTTTCTAAGATGTCCATAGGGTCTTCGTCAACAGCAATCTGAAACTGGTATAGTCTCTCATCTTTGGTTAGATCGATGATCGATTGCTTGACCTCTTCTTCCATGTCGTGTTCTTCTATTAAATCTTTACGTGTCAAGTTCATGTTTAGATCATAAGAAACTAAACCTAACACACTTCTTTTTTCTGTCTCTTCGAGGTGACATATCGCAATGGATATATCCTTGTGCTCAGTCAGTACGTGGTGTTCCAAGTACCGCATGAACTCAGTTTTACCTATCCCTTCGGGTGCTTGAAACACAGTGAAGTGTCCTTGCATTAGACCCAAAGCTACATCATCGAAGGACTCAATGCCTGTTGATACATAGATAGCATCATCTTGTTTCTCGAACAACTCAAGGAACTGCTCTGGTGTACTACGAATGTTATCTGGTGTGTACCTCTTCGCATTGTAGAATGCCGCAGCGTAACTTGGTTTAGCACCTGCTTCAAGAAACTCGTTAGCATCTTTGTACTTGTCGTGTATAATCTGATAAGTCTTCTTAGGAAAGAGTGCTCCTATCTTGGTAGCCAATGCCCTACCTGCCTCATCGTTATCAACTGACAACACAATCCTGTCAAAGCTATCAATCCACTCCTTTGATTTACCTTGCCATAGTTTCTGATTAGGTGTCGCACTTGGTACAGACACACAAGGATATTTCTTGTCGAGCATTTGGAAAGCAGACATAGCATCTAGCTCACCTTCACATACGACTACAGACCTTGATGAACCTGCATTGAACTTGTCCATGCCGAATAGTTCATCAGTCTTGAAACCTTTGTCTGTCTTGAAACTCTTCTCCTTTGTGTTGCGTACCTTCCTGAATCCTGATGGATACTTGTACACCTGATTGAAACCAAATGTCTGCACCCCGAAGAACTCCATCACATCTTTACGTACACCACGATACGTAACGTAGTCACCAAGTCCTTCTATCTCTGTAGTCTTTAGTGTTCTTGTTATCTCTTCCAATGGATACTCATCCTTTGCCCATGACTTCAAGTTCATTCCCTTCATTGGATATGTTCTTTCACAACTATGACAGAACCCTGTCTTCTTCTCAGAATTAAAAGCAAAGGCATCTGAACTATCACACTCAACATGAGGGCATGGTTTGTGTGTTATCTCTTTAGCTCTCATCATCTACAATCCCTTCAACGCATGTGAACCTGATACCTCTTCGTTTCTCTGGTGTCATGCTGTAATAATATTTATCGTACTCCTCGAAGCATTCATACATATCATCGAGTGTTGCTAACTTCTCGACTTGTATCTCATCCTGGAATACAGCTATCAATACTAACGTCCACATCAGAACATAGGATTCATCAGGCTGAACTTCTCATACCATGATAAACCTTCCAACGCTAACCACATACCTACAGGTACACCTAGTATAAATATTACACACACTAGGAATGCCCATCCTAATCCTTTTGTTGTACAGTAATGCTCACTCATCTGTTATACGCCACCAATGCTGCCCAAGATTCAGGATACAAAGTACCCATGTCCATGCTAATTGAGTTAGCTACTAGACGTGTCTCCTCTTGTGCGTCTTCTCCTTGTCTCAACTTACACATGTCTGACCACGCATCTAAACTACCTGACCAGTACCATTCTGTCATTGTGCTCTGAGGCAATACAATCCTTGCTTGTTCTGGTGCTACACCATCCTCTAACAACTGTCTATAAGTTTTCACACACCACATTTCATGTTTAGCTAGAGCACTAATACCTTTGTTTGATATTTCTACAACACCTCGACTGCCTTGCTTCTTATCATCTGCACGTCCTCTCCATTTTGTGACACTGGTAGATGGATAAAAGAACTCAGGCTCTTCATCTACATACCTACGACTGACTTCATTCCATCGAAGAAACTTATGCTTCACTAACTGCCTTGCTACAAACACTGGTGCTCTGATATGGAAGGTTGCAAAGCAATGACCAAAAGGTGACATGTGTTTGTGTCTAGCAAGATAAGATATTAAAACCCTGTCAGTAGATTTAAGTTCATTGTCTGAACCCCACTCGCTCTTCTTGTTGAAGCTTACACGAGCAGCATTGACTACAGTCAAGTCACTACCCATACTATCTATTAAAGTTACATCAATCATTCTTCTTACCCTTGAGCCTGTGTTTGAAAAACAAAATCGTATTGATGCCTGTGTTGATAGTAACCATGATAAGTATCCACCACTGCCACCATACTAGTCCTCCTACTTCTAACATTTCTAATCTCCATACTTATATGTTACTACGAAAAACAAACAAAGTAAATACTATTCTTTATGTTTTTCTTTTAAATTAAATAGTGATGCTAATTCACCCTGCACATCGTCTATCTTGAATGCTCTATACAGATCATCTAAACCGTATTGATTGTAGATAGTTACATTTATCTCATCCTTACACAAGGTACAGTAGTATCTGTCCATCCTCACATCTTTGAACGTTGCGTCTGCTCTGTTACAACAATAACATCTCATGTCTCTCTCCTTTAAGTATATTTGTTTAGAGTATTATTATACTTAAAACAATAATACTTTAAGTAATAAGATAGGGTATCACAACTAAACTTATTTGTCAAGCCACCTCCTTTAAATTAAATATGAAAGCTTTCTTTATCTCCTTCAACTCCTCTTTTCTTATGTGCATATTGAATATCTCCAAGTGGTTACGAGCCTCTCTTATGTTTAGTTTCTTTGTTAGAATCTCGAATGTACCATCATGTTTCTCTGCTATGATCACGTAAGAGTTAGGTAAATCCTGGATTTCCATACCGAATGTAGTTCTGTTGTTCATTATGTTACCTTCAATATATGTGCTATAAAAATTATTACGAATACAATTACCAGTAATCTACCAGTGATAATAGTTTGGTGTGGCGGCATCGGTATCGTCAAGAAAATAATCAATGCCGCTATCCAAAGTAGTACGTCCACTACATAACCTCCTCTCTCTTACACTCTTTGTAGTACTCGTAGTCACCATCTATGTCATACTCAAACCTCAAGTCCGAAGGTATATCTGCGAACCACCATTGATCATCAAAGTCTACCTCGTATCTGTTGTACTTACCGTTATCGAAAAGACCGATAAAGATATACGAGCTATTGTAGAATGAGGCTGATAGTCCTACACCTAACCTCTCCATTGCCGCCTCGTATGCAGCGATAGGTGGACCGTTCTTAGTCTCGAATGTGATATGCAACCACCAATCTCCTTCCTCTAATTCGGGTGGACTACACTCAATGCTGTAAGCTTCCGCACTTGTACCCCACATTTCTACTGCTTTCTCGTACTCCCATGTTCCAATAGGATTAAGATATTCAAGTAAAGTACCATCATCACAGGCTTTTTCGATAGCTGTTATGACTTCGATACCACCGCTGATAGTTAAGATATTCTGACACACACTAGACATCATCTTCCTCTCTCCTTTGCGTTACATTTGGGAAGGCATGGTACAACTTCCATCGGGTTTTACGTAGTGCTCTTTCTGTAGAGGCATAGCAATCACCATCCATCTCAGCTAATTCGTTATCCCAATCGTAAAGAGCACTCCATAATTCTTTTATTGCATCTTGTTGTTTCATAGTTAGCTTGTCAAAAGACGTATTCAAGATATTATCTTTTCTTTCTTTCTCTGTCTTCCATTTCTTTGCTCGTGCTTCTTCTGCTTTTGTTGGTATGTATGGCATTAGTTTATCTCCTTTTCAAATACACAATTTACACCTATATAATTTAAATTATCTAGACCACCTTCATTCCAATTTATCTTTAGACTTGTAATCTTAGCAGGACAATCTTTCAACCACTGTCCTATCTTATTGTTTACGGATAGTTCTTGTTTATCGGTTACATCTTTACCCTTCATAATTATATACTTACCACCGCTAAACATATCACCATAGCTCATTTTCTTAGTACCCCATTGCTTCTAGTGTTTGTTCGAATTGTTCTTGATGCTTAGTTAAGTTGACTACTACAACACCATTTAACATTGTTAGTGCTACAGTATCACCTACTTCGGCTACCTTTTTTAAATTAGTTATTGATATACGTCTGTCTCCTCTCGACTTTGTTTTATAGAAATTTATTTTACATTCATCTAAGTTAAATATTCTTGCATCTATTATTTCATTATCCCCTGCTTCCATCTTGGAGTAGTCTACCCCTAGATACAATGCAAGCTTCCTGACTGTAGCGTTTGCATCTATGATACACTTATTCAACATGGTTGACGTTAGCGTTATTGTTGCTGTTGGTTCAGGTAGTTTAGATATATTAGTCATTGTGTACTCTCCTTTTGATTATCTGTAAAACTACAAGTATTACATACACCTGCAATTCAATAAAGTAAATAGTCATTACGTTTATTTCTTCTTTGTGTGTCCCAAATGTCACACCTATAGCTATGATAAAAGGTAATGCCAAGTAACAAGTTATAGGTGCGAACAAATGAAATATCATTTCAGTACTCCAGTAGCATTCTCATAAAGTTTAACATCTGCTCCTCATATTCAAAGACAACTTCCCATTCGTTATCTTTTGTTGCATTCCACAAATGGTACTTACCATCTGGATAGCTTATAATAAATTTATATATCATTAGAACATCATCTCCCCTTGCTCGTTGTATGGACTTCTAAAGTAATCTTTAGCCATACATATTTGGTACTCATTCGGTTCGTCAAACTCAGGCTCGACTTGGTATTCTTTCAACTCAACTAATCCGAATTGATCCATAAAAAACTCTAACTCTTTATCCATTACTTAAACTCCTTCGTTGTGCTCATAATTAACTCTAGCATCATCTTTGCAGTAGGTAAATCTGATTTATCATCTCGTATTGCTTTCATTATTGCTTGCCTACAAAACTCTATTGTATCTTTTATTATCAATATCTTTTCATCTTCAGTGTACATTATATTGTATTCCTCTCTTGCCAATTTAATTCTAGTTGATCCATATCAAACTCGCTAGGTGCTATTCGATAATTCTTAACTACTCTTGTTTCTCTCATAGTAAGACTAGGTAATCTTTTTTCAAGCTCTTTATATCCTTCTGTTGTAAATCTTGCCCAAATACTAGGAACTGTTACCCATTTACCACACTTCTCTTTGAAGTCATAAACAATTGCCCACGATTTATATTCTCTACTAGTCATTGTCTTCTACCTCGTCTTCTAGTTCAAATCTTAGGTAAACTGAATCTGGAAAATGGCTATGCAAATCAAAGTCAATTCCGTGTTCATTAAGAAAGTCTATTAATTCATTATAAGTCATTTTAGTTTTCTCCTTAAATATCTACTTCTTGTTTGTGTTCTATGTTTTTCCATACTGTAATATTGTATTGTGGTTTTTTATATAGTGTTCTCAATTCTTTTAGAAAGTCAATTAAATTATCTTCATAGCCTTCTAGTGCAATCTTATCAGTCTCTACTCTGAAGTGATGCTTGTAAACGTCTTTCTCTTTAATATAGTCTACTCTCTTTGATACATTTACAGTGTATATTGTCATTTTATTTACTCCTCTAATTAATACTTCTTAACTTTCTCTACTATAGTTGTAATACTATTTACAGTGTAACACAATCTACAATCAATGCAACGTTGACCAGTACAGTTTTGTTTATCGGTGTGTTCATCCTGCAACACGTTGTTGAACGTCTTATCAAAATGCTTTGGTGGCTTGCTCATGATATGTGACTTCTTTGGATTACTATAGATTAGTTGAAGGTTCTCTGGCTTCTCGTTGTCACGTAACCACCTAAAGACAAGGTCAACTCTCTTAGTCCATAAAGCAAACGTGCACCAAGGATTATCTTTGACGATAGCCATTAAGTTCTCGAAGTGTTGCATGTTTATTAGTTCGCCATGTGCATTGAACCTAAACATTGCATCAGTCACTCGTGGTATCTCTTGCGGCTCTAGCGGTCTACTCGACAACAAGTCACTATTGCGTTGTAATGATGCTTGCATGTTCTTACGATAGGTATTGAGCATAGCATGGGAATAACAATCTCCACAAATGTTTTTACCGTCTTGTTTACCTTTGACGTGTTGCTTGTTGCAGTAGTCATTCGTAATTGTGTTTGTACTGATAGCCTTGAAACCGTCAAGTTTACCAGTCATTTTACTTATATGTACTTGTTGCATTTTATTTATTCCCTTGTTGATTTATTTGCTGCATCAATTCATCAATCCTAGCTATAATTGGCGCATTCTTTTTTCTGTAAGCTATCTCTTTTATTTTCTCTAGCATTTCTTCACGTTCATCCCACGTTCCGAAAATAATTACCTTTTCTTCATCAATAGTCATGTTTTACTCCTTTGCTGTTGATTAATTAAGTAATCATAAAAACAGATAATGCAACAATTAATTTAAGTATTTTTAAAATAATTACTGAAAAGGTATAGTTTGTGTCTTTTATGCAACACATAAATGTATGCACTACACATTATAATATATACCCCATAGAACAAACACGATAGGTAAGAAGTGCTTACCAATTAATCCAATGGTATCAATTCGATAGGTAAGGATTGTTTACCTTTTAAGTATTGCCACTACAAAGTAGTTTAACGTTAAACTATCTAGGGTAAATCCGTTTAGTATTAAATAGTTTAGTATTAAACTAGTTTGTGACCACATAATATACGTCAAGAGTGCTGACCTATTACTGTTTGTGATCACGTTCTTGGTTTGTTCCAGGCAGGGGTGTCTTTGTTTACGGTTTGTTCCTGGGGTGGCAAGGGGGGTTTGGGGGGTACCCCTGTACTGTACAATACAACATAAAATTATCTCAGAAAAAGACGAGGCAATGCAACAAGCACAAGCGAATAGAATCTAGGTGGCGGTGTACACTTGTAGTACCTTACTTTAAGTATCTTTGTTTAAAGTATAATATAATACTTATAACACAATACTTGTAAGGTATATTACTTAAAGTATATAGGGTATCATAAAGAAATCTTGTAGTCAATAGCTTTTGCGAAAATAAATTTATAATTTTTTACTTGACAATCACCCCTAAACCATGTTAACATATAAGTATAGGGGAAGGAAACAATGTTTCTAAGGAGATAACCATGTCTATGTATAGCCTATCACAACTAAAGACAGATAACGGAATAATAAGAACCAAGAGTTTATTCTACGAATTATCTTATGATGATCCTGACTTTGCTTTGTTTACTCTCAAAGAAGAAGACATAGTGATGCCTAACGGTAAGTCAGCTACTGCTCTAGGTAAGTTATACATAGCCTTTGCAACAATGGACCCTACAGAGTACCAGTTCGCTAACGCAGTGTTTGGGAGTTGGGAAGTATGGGAAAAGATGCAAACAACTGTACCACTCAAGAAACATATCGATAAGTGGCGCAGAGAAGCAGAGGTCAAACGTAAGTCAATGGCCTTTGAGTCTGTAGTAAAAGAAATACAAGAAGGTGGGCGAAGTAGTTTTACTGCAGCTAAGTTCCTGATCAACGAGGAATGGAAGTCTAGAGAAGACGGAAGAACAGCCCGAAAAGAAAAGAACGCTAAAGATAAATCTACATCTCAAGAAGCTTTTGAGAGAGCAGGTGTAAACGATGATCTTAAAAGATTAAAAGATCAAGGTCTAATTAATTAGCATATAAAGGTAAGCGAATGGCTAAGACAGCTACAATAAATACAATTAGTTCAGGGTATGCTTCGCAGACTCAGTTAAATGAGAACTTTGAAAATATTAATACTGCATTAAGTAATACACTATCTAGAGACGGTAGTTTACCTAATGCTATGAATGCTGACTTAGACTTAAATAACAATGATCTTCTAAACGTAAAAGCTATATATGTAGATGGTGTGAATGTTCTTAATGTTCTAGATAACGTTACTGTTAGTACTGCAAGCCCTTCAGGTGGTGATAACGGTGACATTTGGTTCAAGGTTTCAAGTTAAAAATAAAAGGATATAATAATGGCTGCTCTTTCAGATTACGCAGAGAAGTTACTACTTGACTTTCTAATGACAACAGGTACGGCTACTAGACCTACTAACTGGTATGTAGCGTTGTACACTGGAGCACCTAGTGACTCAGGCGGTGGTACAGAAGTATCTGGTAGTGGATACGCACGAAAATCAGTTACCTTTAGTGCTGCAGCATCTCCAGGCGGTACAACAAGTAATACTAACGAAGTAAGCTTTACTGCTTCAGGTGGAAACTACGGTACAGTAACACACATGGGTATCTTCGATGCAAGTTCATCAGGTAACTTATTATGGCATGGTGCATTAACAGCATCTAAGACCGTAGCTGACGGTGACACATTAACATTTGCTGCAGGTAACATTGATCTAACAATGGCATAAGTAAAGGCGCAAGCGAATGGCAGGTGGTTTCCGAATATCGGAATCTGGTGACAGTAGGCTTACCGAAGCTGATGACACACGGATTACAGAAGAACTACAGTTTGCATCTGTTAGTTTAAGTACGAGTGCAGGTTTCTATAGGATAGACGAAGCCTCTAACAGTCGTACAGATGAAGCAGGTAACAACCGTGTATCTGAAGACTTTGATTCTGTACTACTAAGTACAACAGCTACTCTAAACCAACCTGCAGCTATCAGTCTATCTGGCGGTGGCGGTAAGATTGTAGCAGGTGTTGTAAGAGAGTTAGCATTCGCTGATCTTACAGGTACAGGTACTATTAGTTCACAGGCCACAGGTTCTTTTGTTGCAGCTAACTCATACAGTGCAAGTGGTTCTATATCACCTGACGCAGACTTAACAGTTAGTGTATCAACATCACTATCAGGTGCAGGTACTTTTACGAATGATGGGTTTACCTTTACTCTTGGTGGTTTATTTACGGCTGCTCCTCAAGATGAATACACACGTATTACTGAAGCAGGACATACACGTATAACAGAAAACAGTGATGTACGTATTGTAGCAGATGCTATACCACTAAACGCAGCTTCAGGTCAGATTACAGCGACATACACCTACATAGCATTTAGTTCAACAGCATACGTTAAGTGGAACGGACAGTGGACAGAGTTCACACCTAAAGTAAAACAAGATGGATCGTGGGATGATCCTTTAGCTATCTACAAAAAGATAGACGCAAACAACTGGAAGAGGGCTTATTAAAAAATGGCTAATATTAAAATCTCAGATATGACCGCTGCGAGTTCTGCTTCTGGTGGTCAAGAGTTCGAAGTAAATGAAAGTGGTTCAACAAAGAAAGTAACTGGTACTCAGTTATCTACGTTCATTAGAGGTAACGTTACACTAGGAGACTTGAGTGTAACTGCATCGGCTGCAGAATTAAATTACAATGACATTACAACACTAGGTACGTCACAAGCAAGTAAGACAGTTACGGCTGATGCTAACGGTGACGTAAACCTCTCAGAAGAACTCAAAGCTAAGTCTTACAATGAGACATACGCAGCCGTTACTTCGAGTAGTGCTGCTACTGCATTAAACTGTGAAACAGGTAACGCTTTTAGTCATACACTCACAGAGGCTACTACATTTACTTTTAGCAACCCACCTGCAAGTGGTACAGCTTACAGCTTTAGCTTAGAAGTTATACAAGATGGTAGTGCTTCAGGATACGCAATTACTTGGCCTAGCTCTGTAGATTGGCCTTCAGCCACAGCCCCAACCCTCACAGCAACTGCAAACGCTAAAGATGTGTTTGTGTTCTACACAAGGGATGGCGGTACGAACTGGTACGGATTCACCGCAGGGCTTGCCCTAGCCTAGTACATGGCAGATAAAAGATTATGCAGAAGTTGTAATCAAGTAAAATCTTTAGATAGGTTTAGAAAAAATAAGTATTGTTCAGATGGTGTTACTCATCAATGTAAGGATTGCCATTACGTCTCACAAAGAAATGGTGAACTAAAAAGAAACTTTGGTATATCCTACGCAGAATACTTAATAATGTTAGATGAACAGCAAAATCAATGCGCTATATGTGCAACAGATGCTTCTGAGTTTGATAAATCTTTTGCAGTAGATCATTGTCACTCAACAGGTAAAGTTAGAGGTTTATTATGTTGGCACTGCAATACAAGTATTGGTAAGTTTAAAGACGATGTAGAATTATTACAACGAGCTATAAAATACTTACAGATACATAAGGAAGATAAATAATGGCAAGTAAAAAGAAATTACTCCAAGCAGCCGCAGGTGCAGCAGGTGGCGCAGGTCTTGATATAGACGAGGCGTTCAGCACCTATTTGTATGAAGGAAATGGCTCTTCAAAAACAATTACTAATAACATTGACCTAAGTGGCGAAGGTGGTTTGGTTTGGACTAAAACTAGAGATATAGCTGATTCCCATAGATTATTTGATACAGCAAGAGGTGGAAGTTTTGAGTTAGGCTCTCATAGCACAGCAGGTAATGGCGGTGGAATGAATGTCACCTTTAACTCAAATGGTTTTACATTAGGTAATTCATCTTCAAGTAACTCTAGTGGTAATGATTTTGTCTCTTGGACATTCCGCAAAGCCCCTAAGTTCTTTGATGTTGTGACGTATACTGGAGATGGAACAAATGGTCGTTCTGTTTCACATAACTTAGGCACCACAGTTGGGATGATAATCTTAAAAAGAACTGATGCATCAGGTGATGATTGGCAGGTTTTTCATAGGTATGCCACTAATAAAAGGTTGGAACTAAACAATACTGACGCAGCCGCAGCAACTACTCTTTGGGGTTCTGGCCCAACATCAACCAATTTTACAGTAGATAACGCATCTTTTAGTAATGCCTCTGGCGCAACCTACGTAGCCTACCTATTCGCACACAACAACAATGACGGTGAGTTCGGCCCTGATAGTGACCAAGATGTTATTAAGTGTGGGAGTTATACTGGTAATGGTAATCCTTCTTCTGGCCCTGATATTAATTTAGGATTTGAACCTCAGTGGTTAATGATTAAAAGAACAGATAGTTCTGGTGGTGGTCACAGTTGGCGCATATTTGATGCTATGCGTGGTTTTGTTGTTGATGGAACGGATTCTATTTTAAAAGCAGACGCTACTACCGATGAAGCTGGAAATAATTTTAAAGCTGTACGCCCAACTTCAACAGGATTTAAACTCGAAAGTGCAAGTGCAGGTGTAAATGCGAATGGCGGCACCTACATATTCATGGCAATCCGCAGAGGCCCACTCGCAGAGCCTTCAAGTGCGACTGATGTGTTTGCTATTGATCAAGAAAATAGCTCTGAACCATATTTTACCAGTGGGTTTCCTGTAGATTTCGCAATAGCTAAATGGCATAATGCAACACAAGCTTGGAGAGCTTACTCTAGACTTACACAAGGTAAAGAACTTTACCCCAATGAAACTGGTGCAGAAGGGGTTGAGGCAGACGCTGTTTTTGATTATATGGACGGTCATTATAGTGCTTCACAAAACTCAGGTTACTACTCATGGATGTGGAAACGTGCACCTGGCTATTTCGATGTGGTTGCTTATCAAGGATCAGGAAGCATGGGTCTTACACTAAACCATAATCTTGGTGCAGTACCTGAGATGATTTGGGTTAAAAATAGATCAGCTAATAACGATGATTGGTTTGTCTATCATTCTGCTTTAGGAAATACTAAATGGTTAGAGTTAAACACAACTGCTGCTGAACAAACACATCAAGCTGCTTGGAATAACACATCACCGACTGCTACACAATTTACTGTTGGAGCTTATAATGGTGTTAATGGTTCAAGTGGATACCACTACATAGCCTACCTTTT
>Ga0209645_1000102_pt1 | contig 41560 bp, 51 predicted proteins | sample ETNvirenome_6_30_FD_184070 | JGI IMG/M metagenome (GOLD analysis project Ga0209645, IMG submission 184070) | Marine viral communities from the Pacific Ocean - ETNP_6_30 (SPAdes) (version 2) | ecosystem: Environmental > Aquatic > Marine > Oceanic | place: Pacific Ocean | collected 2013-06-19
GTTGTAATAGTATCTTCGGTTAATACTTTTTTCCAATTTGCCATGATTTTCTCCTATTGTTTGGCTATATATAATTCATCGTTTATAAAAGCCAAATCTCCAACTGTGGGACTACTTGGTGCTGATGAATATTCTTTTAAGTTTAAAATTCCGTCTACTTGTAGCATATTAGTACTCATCCACAAAGGGCTTCCTGTACCTTCCCCATCAAAAATTCTTTTTACAGAACTTGTAATGCCTTCATTTGAAGTAGAGCCTGATACTGTTAATAAATCTTTATAAGTGTTTGATATGTTCTTACTAGTTAAAGTAGCCATTATAATATACCTTTTATTGTTGAGGCTTGATTATTTAAAGGCTTTAATCCTGACGCTACTGGATTTATAGACTGTAATGTATTAGCAGATATTGTCAAGCTTTTTAAGGATGTTGATGGGGCTAATAAGTTTTTAAGAATCTCATCAGTTGACCAACCAGTTGCTAACTCCCATTTTATATTTTTATTTTCCCAGACTGTATCTGCATTCTGTACACTATTCGGAATAAATCTTAAATCCATTAAAATTCCCTACCTTGAATAATAATAGAATTTTCTTCAGTTTTATGAGAATTGGCCTCTTGTTTTCCTTCTGCACAAGCTAATGCGAATTTATTATGGAAATATTCAGCCTGTTTTAATTCACCTTTTTTCTCGTACCCATGAGCAATAGCTTTATAAGTAAGAGCTTCGTGATATTCGACTGGTATAACAGAAGATTCTTTCATCCCTGTAGTAACACGCACACTATCTGTATTAGTAGAGCCAGTCTCTGCCGATATAAATGGACTATCATGCCTTGAACAATGAAGGCTTACTGTACCAGCAGTTGGTCCAGAAAGTGTTTTATTATCTGCACTTAAATCAGAAACTGCTAATGCGTCTTTATCTACCCACCATACTTTTGCCATTATGCTGTATCCAAATCTTCAGTATCTGGAGTGCTTATCAATCTATCAATAAGTTCGCCATCAAAATAAACAGCATTGATAGAAACTATTTCATCGTCAATTTGATACCAACGAACTCCATCAGTAATAGTCTTTTGAAATACGCCTCTTAAGATTTTTGTTTTCTTAGTAAACTCTCTTAATGCCTGATTTAAGTAGACCCTGGTTTCGGCCTCTAACATATCTGGATGATGTACTCTTACCAAGTCTACTAACTGTTCTTGAGTTAAGCCAAATCCATGAGAAGGCGAACCAGATATTGTAAAATTAATTTGTGCCATCTATTCTCCTCTTGGTGCTGGTTGAGCCATTGTACCTATCTGTCCATTTAATCTTGAAATTTCATCTTGGTACATAGCTTGAATTATTCCCATTTCTTGTTGGGCTACAGAAGAGAGCTCGATATCTTCTTCTTCGTGAATCATTTTATTAACCTTATGCTGAAGTACTCTCATAGAAGCACCTATTACAACTGCATACTCTGCTAAATCTGGAAAATTAGTAATACTGCTATCAGACCATAACGGAGAAGGAAATAAATTGTAGTAAACATATCCTTTTGTTGAAGCACTTGTATTTTCAGGATTAGGCTTAATAAATAATTTCCCACCACTACTAGTTTGACCTTCTATGTAATAAACTGGAGTTCGTAAAGCTGGCTCCATAAGGCTACCAGAACTAGCTTGAACTTGTGCTTTTAACTCTAAAGGAATTTCAATTGCACCATAATCCCCTCTTAACACTTTTACAATTTTTTTATCCGTAATATCTAATCCTGTACCATCAGTTATAGTTGACTTAATAGAGTCTCTAATTAATACCTCATCTGGCAACACATCTAATACAGCCCTAGCTGATTGTTTTAAAAAATTATCAAGCATTGAATTGTAACTAGCAATAGCTGTACTACTAGTTACTGATTTTTTGCCAGTTAAATTTTCTATTTGTGTTTTAAAGTTTGCCATTAATACAACAAGACAACATTAGCACTACTAGATTTTGTTATAGCCAAAGGGTAAATACGCCCTACTAATAAACCAGTAAAGACAACATCTGCTCCATTTATTGTTAAAGTATAATCACCTCCTACCTTTACATAAATAGCTCTACACTCATCTTGAGCATTTGTAGTAGCCACTACAGCTTTTTGATAAGGGGCTACACTTTCTTTTGTATCATAATCTTGTAATCCCATAATTTCCTTTACTTAAAATGGGGGAGCCGAAACTCCCCCATTGTTATTTGTTTATGTTGTTACTAGGATTCCTCCATCAACACTACTTTGTGCGTTACAATACCACGTTGTTCCATCTGTAAAGAGCTCAATCCAGTCACCCTTTTTAGCAGTATGGTCAAAGCCTACAGTATCTGCTTCTGTATCACCTACAACAGAAACAACACCAGCATCACCTGCGTCAATGTAATGAACAACCATAAGGTCATTTGTACCGTCATTTATAACAACATCTTCGCCAGCTTCATCAGCAATAGTTGCAGAACTAACTATAAATTTGCAACTAAATCCAATACCAGCATTTGCTGGAGTTGGTATAGTAATTTGATAAGAACCTAAATCACTACCTGCTGGGTAAGATACCATAAACACTTTACCATGGTCTGCACTAACAACAGTAGTTGCTGATGTAATTGACTCAACACTTGCACTTGTACCACCTATATAAGGTCTAGCCATAGTAAGCCTCCTTATGCGGTGATTTTGAACAGTTTATGACTCTCAATCAAAGAAACTCCAATACCTTCATCTGACATATACTGGTCTTTGACACCATCATAATCATTCGCTTGAATCGAAGCCTGAAACTGAGGGGCACGATACTGAGCATGGAATAGATTTTTATCGTCAACTACCAACATATACTTATTGTAAGGACCACGTAGAGCAGGAGTTGGAATCAACTGCAATGCACCATGAGGGGTTTCTAGTACTCTATAATTAAAACCTAAAGCATCACGTTTCATGTCGCCAAGATTTACTGTCCAACCAGAATTTCCAGCAAAACCAGAAGCACCAGCCATTTTAGACCAGTACCCTAGAGCACCAGCACCTACGAAAGCACGCTTCATTCCAGCATCAGGAACATAATGGAATACTTTTTCCATATCATCTACAAAGTCGCTATACTTATAGGTTGCTTCAGATATTGTAAAGTTGTTAGCTCCATCGCCTGTTACTGCATTGTTTTCTATTGCTGGAATAATTCCCATTGTAGTTCTAATGGCATTACCACTAGCATCTACAATAGACTCAAGTGCTGAAAAACCACCAGAAATATTCCAAGGATGCATACCAAAAAGAAAAGCACGCTCTTTTTGAATTTTATGCTCCTGTGCTTTTTGGTCACGTAGCCTTGATAGCTCTTTAGATTCACCACGAAGTGATGCTTCTAAAAGAGTACCAGTAATCTCAAGAGGTGTCTTAAAAATCTGACATTGATTGTAGACAACTTCTAGCTCGTCTGCCCATGCGGAAGGAGAATTGCTTCCCTCAGCGTGTGCGTTACCAACTACGACTGCAACATCGCCAGTTGCTATTGTAACGTTCAGGTTTTCGTTATTAGCAGTACCATCGTCACCAATTCCTCCAACTTTATCTGCTTTAGAAAGCATTCTCATGTTGACAGAACCTGTACCATAAGCACCAGCAGTAACAGCAGTAATCATTGCAACAGCTTTTTTAGTTGTTTTAGCTGAGTTCCATATTTCGACTTCTAGTCCGACATAAGAATCATCAACTGCTGTATGAAGACCTTCACCAGCAGATATTACAAATGCTTCTGATTGTGAGTTATCATCATCCAAAACTGAATCTGATGCGTGAGCAGTTAAAGTTAATTCTTGTTTCTGCCATGGGTTTCTGTGTTCAAACATTTTGAAAGTAGGGTCAGCCATACCAGTAATTGTGCCTTGATTGGCAACAACAGTAGTAAAAGGCGTAACATCTGTCCAAAGCTCTTTAACGACATTTGGACGAATGTAAAAATCCCTTCTATCAGTATAAAGAACACCACTTGAGCCTAAATTCTTTGCACTCATTTAGTTTTCCTCCTTATAGGAATTATTATTTTTTATTCGCCATCAAGCCCAAGTTAAACAAATCATCATCAGAAAATTGAGGCTCTGGATTGCCTGTCTGGATAGCAGTAGGCGTTGGAACCTGCATTCTTTGTTTTTGATTTTGCATTGCTTGAACTTTCTGTTTTGTCGCAACCTCTTGCTGGCTAGGAGAATTTTTCAATCTATCAAGTTGAACAAGATTATCTAATGTAATCGACTCTGGTGAACTATAAAACTGTAAGAACTCATCTGCTTTGTCTACATTATATCCAAACTCATTAATTAAGCGATTTTTCATACCATTGACAGCTTGTGCCTGCTGATACTCTTCTTGTCTTTGTTGAATTTGCATTTCCTGTTGACGTAACGATTCAATTCTTGCGTTTTCCATAGTCTCCTGATAATCAATCATCTCATCTCGATAATTATCTAATTCAACTCTGTATTTGAAAGAATTACTATCCTGGTCCATATATGCTTCGGTTGCATCGTAATTAGTCGGTTTGGTTGGACGTTGAGGTTTCTTTGGCAATTCCGCAGATTTCTCTTGAGAGGGAACCTGAGGGTTATCACCAGAAAGTGACCTTGCTACATTTTGAAGAACTGCTGGGTTCTTTTCAATGTATTCTGCTATTGGAGCAACCTTTTCATATTGAGCAATTTTCTCACTCATAGCATCAAATTCACTTGCCTTTTGGTCATACCGTGATTGCCAATACTGATAACGAGATTGTTCGTTTCCAGTATTCTCTGGCGTTTCCTGTACTTGTTGCTGATTTGCAATTTCATGCTCAAAAGCATCTAGCTCAGGTGCTTGAGACTGCTCTACAGGAGCCTCATCCTGTGGGGTTGACTCAACATTTGTCTCACCTCCCCAATAATCTGTAGAAACATTATCTACACTTGGGTCTGGTGATTCAGCAATGTTAGGGTCATTCATTAATTCAGTCATTATATCTCCTTCCCAATTTGTCTAATTGACAGCAACTGGGTTTATTTGTTGTGACTTTATTTCCCTATTTTCTTCTTTGACCTTACTAAGCTCATCGTTCAACCTCGCCTCGTACAATTGAGACGCTTTCTGTGTTTTGTTTGCAGAATCTGTTAGCTTGGTCTTGAATTTTTCTATCTCTACACGTTTCCTATCAGATACAGACTCTCTTTGAGCTGTTTGTAGGTCGCCTTGTAATTCTTTTATCTTCTCTTCTTGAGCTTCTACTTGTTGCTGTAGTTGCTGTATCATACTGGTTCTATTTAGAACACCTTCTGTATCTGCAACTTCAGTTTGTTCTAATACTTCTTGCTGGTCAATAATACCTTTCTCATAAAGACTCATATAATAATCAAATCTTGCCCATCTATTAGACGGAAGAGTACTTCCACTAACTACAATTAAATCATATTGTCCAATAGTTACATCATTCATACGACCTAATACTTCACCAGTTAAATCGTCAAATATTGGCTGATTCATAGTTGCTTCTGAAACCATGCCATCTGGCTTCATTAAGCGAATAGTTTTTTCATCTGTGTAAGTCTGTTGTATTAAACTAACAATAACTTTACCCATTTGATTGAGCATTGCGTCAATGTCATCTAATTTTGACTTAATTCTACGCTGTGCATATTCATCAATTGCCACAGTACCTTTGTAGGTATTAGGTGCAGATGAAGGGTCTCCGCCCTGTAACGGATGAATACCTAAAATATGATATATACTAGTTTTTGCGTCTTCTCTATTTTTATACAATTCATTTGGCAGAGGGACTGGTCCAGCAACAATTGGCTGTCCTAGTTCAGGGTCGTACTCAATTACTCCAGTTCCTGCTCTTGACCACTCTTCTTCTAATTGCTTTCTATTCATTGAACCTCTAGGTATCAATAGTTTCGTATTCGTAGAAGAGCTGGCATGAGCTATTATAAGAGAAGTAATCTTATTTATATATTCCTGAATTGGTTTTATGAAACGCACATCACTCATTGGATATGGGTTTCTATTATGCCTATTCATAAGGGTCACTATTGGATACTCTTCGATATCCATTATTTGTACTGCCAGCATAACTCTACCAATAGAAAGCACACGCTTTATTCTGTTTACCAATACTTTATTGCAAGCAACAATTCCCTCTGCCTCCAATTCAGCTATGGTAACAATTGTAATTCTTGTAGTAGAGCCAGGTACCGCACCTTCGTGTTCTTCGCCAGGCATTGGCATTGGTTGACCTGTCTGTTGGTCAATCATCATATGGAACACTTCGCCTATTTGCTCAACCATATTTATCAATTCTTGAACTTTATATTTGTCAGTAACGTGCTCTATGCCTTGTGAATTTTCAACAATGCAAGCTGGCGACTGTAAGAACTCTTGATATTCTGCATCTGCGTGTATGAATTCATTGCCATTCGTAGTATCTATACAATGCCAGAATGGTAATTGCACTTTTTCATATCTATCAATTACCTGAAAAGTTTTGCTATCTGTTAAGTTAGTATCATTAATTGGACCAACTTTTTGGTCTAACTCAGAAGAATCTCTACTATTAGATGGATAGTACTCATTTGTACTTTCTACCATCTGAGATAAAAGAGTCCCTCCGCCTTCTCCATTAGTTTTAGTTACTTGAGGATAAGCGTTCCGTACCTGCTCTCCTGTAAGTATTTTAGAAATAATAATATTACTAGCATCTCTACAAAATGTATCCCTAGACGAAGGGTCAATAAATAAATCAAAAGGGTCAATAGACTTAAAACATACTTCACCCCTACCAAAATCCATCATTGGGTCTACGTATGCAATTAATGCTCCCATACCTTTTACATAATAATCATCAATAACCTGTTTTAATTCTGTATTGCCATTTGATATGTCCCAGATATAAGACATAATATCAGAAAAGATTCGCCCTACTTTAGTATCGCTATCTTCTCTACCTGTAGATTGAAATTTTGGTTTGTTTGCTGTAAGAAGTGCCTTTGCCTGTTCAACTGCTGGATGAACAACGTTGTCAATAATAGGACTTTGTGCTCTACCTTTTAGAATCTTTACTTGGTCAGATGTCCATTGAGAGCTATTTCTAAACTCATCATCTTCCATAGCCTGAGAAGCCCAGTCTGAACGCTGTGCTTGGTAGTCTGATATAAGGTCTTCCGACCTTTGAACTTCTGGATGAACGTTAATAGGCATTAAACTGCACGAAAACTATCTCAGCAGATACACCAAGCCACAAGTGTTTTATTTAAACAGTCATCCAATCCACTACTTTTCTAATAGGGGAGCCTAATACTTGAGTTTGATTCTCTTTAGTTTCGTGATGAGGAGTATATGAACCTTTATTTGCATAGTACATTCCGTCTAAAAGGTCATCATGCTTTCCTCTAGGGAATAACAACAGTTCATTTATAAAATCTTGCATATTTCTATCCATATGAACCTGACCTCTTGCAAATATAGGCTGAAGGCTTTCTAATCTTCTGCTTTTTGAATTTCGTGGGTTTTCTTTTACGTTTAGGCCAGGAATGAACAAATTTTCATCTTCACATCTTTTTATGACATATTCTCTCAACATCTCCTGATACCCAACACTTTCAATTCTTGTCTTCTGTGAACGATATTTTCTGAAATTATCTACTATCGCCTCAGCCAAGTTTAACGGAGTAGCTCTTTTTCGGTAATATGGTAAAACATATCTATTGCCATCGCTGTCTACACCAATATTAAATATTACGCTATAGTCTGCGGTTTGCTTTGTACTTGAGGCTGGGTCTACTCCTGTGAAGATATTTATAGGAATTTGCTTTTTTTCAGGTTCTGTCATTTCAATATAGGCGTTTTTATCGTTATCCAACCAAACCTCACCTTTAAAATATCTAAAATCATCAGCTTTAAAGAGCTGGTCCTCATCTCCTACTATTTCACACATATACTCACGATAGAAAACAGATAGACGATTAATAGACTCTAATTCTTCTTTTTTCTGTAATAATTTTTTTATAGACCACCAATCTTCCCATAATGCCTTATTATTCTCAATATCAGGCTTATACGAAAGATTTCTCCAGCCTTTCATCTCTTTTAATGTCTCAACCATACATCTTTCATGTTGAGGAGTCCCAATAACAATGATTCTACCTTTTCTGGGGTCTACTGAAGGGACAGCCGATTGTAGCAACCATCTAAGGTTTGACTCCATAGCCTCGGCTGTCTTTGTATTATTCTCATCTTCAGGGTCATCTACAATGATGAGCGTAGGTCTCTGGTTTCCTATCTTAATACCTCGTAACTGCTGTCCTGTACCTTTACATAGTACCATGGACCCATCCTTCAGCTCAATTTCTGTTTTAGCCCAACTCTTTGCCGAATGAGAACCCCAATATCCAAATAATTGCCTACATTGCTCACTATAGTCAAGTGTATCCTTTATTAACCCTAATAACTTGACTGCGTGGTCCTGCGTCCTAGAACATAAAACAATTAATTTTTTGCCCTCCCCAAAAAACAAATGATGCATAGGCAAGATACCACCTACAATAGATGACTTAGCATGACCTCTAGGTGCAATAATATTTATTTGCTTATTATCATGATTCATGATGTTCTTTGTGAGGTCGTAATGGAAATCAGGAGATTTTGCAGAAAACATATTAGGGATACACACTTTGCCAAATAGCATCATATCATCCTTTAATTTCTGTAAAATCTGCTTATGCTTTGCCTTTTCCATCAATAATCTTTACCTATCAAATAATCTGTAGTATCTAAGTATGCTTTTAATCCCATATCCTCAGCTACATCATGCATTACTATCATAAAAGAATTTAATTTTTTAATATCCTTTGCGTTTGCTTCTACTACTACGTGTCTTTTTTCTTTTAGTACTGGTCTTTCTTTTTCGCTTACGATTTCTATTTTCATTATGCATCCTGTTTCCTTTCTATCTTAAGTTGGCGAGATTCTTCGGTCTCTATTTCGTCTAAAATCTTTTTAGTTACGTCAATCTGGACTGTATCCGTTACTTGATTCTTATTTGGCAACATATCCATAATTCTTATATACTGCTCTGCACCACGAAGCATATTACTAGGGTCTCCGTTCTGTTTAGCTAATTCTATAGCCTCTGAGATGATATCAAGGACATCTCCCTGATTCATATCTCTATCATCTAGATAATTTTGTATTTTTTTATCAACCATTCTCTTAATAGTCTCCGTTTTAAATAATCTCTTTGCTGTAAGCTCAGGTTTAGCCTGGTCTTTTCTGTAAATCTCACCCAATTTGTACCAATCTATTTTTCCTGATGTCATCATCATCTGTACATAGGCACTAACAGCGTTTTTTGTACGTGTCTGGCGACTTTCTCTCTCTTCCCATGATAGAGTTCCACATTGACTATATTCGCCTGTATCTCGGTGATTTTCATAGGTAAGCTTTGCTCGGTCACTAATCCACATTCTGGCATAAGGCGTAACAATTTGCTCAGCGTCTTTATATTTGTTCCTTTGGATGCATTCTGATACGTATCCATCGTCAGAAATGCATAATTCACCCTGTTTTGCATCTTTCCAGTAGGTGTATTCTAATTCTCGCTCTATCGCCTCGCTCTCAGTATGAATAAAGTAGGTAACATCATTCCAATTATTGACCTTTAAGCGTCTAGTTATCAGGTCCATAGCTTAAATGTTACTTTATGGGACATTAACTTCCCATTTTTCCATTATGTATACATGACTGTATGTATACATTACTGTAGTGTATAAATATATACAGTAGTGTTAATACTGTATTGTATACATTACTGTAAAAAAACAACCAAAAGGCATTAGTACGCAAGTGTTTTTTAATCATATTTGCATTTTTCTCCAATTTCTTTAAGAATTCCTTTGTCAAATGATTTCAAAAGCTGAATTCTGTCCTCGATTTCAACTTCTGCCTCCATAATTGCAAAACCTTTAAGAAGTTCTTCAAATTCGTCAGATGTCATCTTCACCAGCTCAAATTCATTAGTTTTTTTGTTCCATCGTTCAAATTTCATATGGCAATAATACATTTCCAGATGGGGGAGCCCTCAAGTCAATTTTCAAAACTGGTTTTAGAATGGGAGTGGGAGATATATGGTAAACCCACCTCCCCACGTAATGTTGTCTAGGGGGGGACTTCAGGTTGAAACTTTTCGTTTCAACAGACTGTAGCCTCCCCAGCTCAGCCAACATTAGTGGCTCCCTTGCCATAGGTGGACATAATAAATAATAAAGGAGAATAATTATGGACATTAGAATTAGTGGTAAGGGTCGTAATGGTATTGAGGTACAGAATCAGAATACAAAGGGAGATATTATTCCTCTTTCTGATTATAGCTCGGATGAATTAGAGGCCATGATTGATAGCTCTACTCACGTGACTATTTATCTTAAGGATGATACTCGTGTAGATGATGCTAAGGGCATATTGACTGAATTCTTTAGCCATTACAAAGGCAGAATGGAGTCTTTTGCTACGGAGTATGGTTGGTATGTAGGTCAGAGTTTGGTTGCTCCAAAGGATGATTCGACTGCCTTTGATAAGCTCCGTCAATCCAAGGCTGTTTAGTCTGTTTAATAATGCTTGTGTGTCCTACATAAGCATTTAATCCTTGCACTAAAAAAGTGCCGAACATTAAATAAGAAGGGAGTCAATCATGAGATTGCAAGCTGTAACTGAGAGGTATTGGATATTTGAAAACTTCTTTGGTGGATTTGTTGAAGTTAAACGTTCTAAGCATCCTGAGCTTTTTCAAGCTAAGATAGAGGCTAGACGTATTACCACAGGTGGATAAGTTCTTTGGGTTTTTAGAGAACGTTTTACTTGCTGGTGTTTGCCTTTATGGGCTTTATATTGTGGTACGATTGTATATGATGATGATATGATTTATATCTTAAGGCCTGGCTAGTGATAGTGCGTTGCACTTGTTTAAATATGGAGAGAGAGACCATAGCTATCACAGCCTTGCCTTAAAAACGTTTGTTACTAACCTTTACCCTGTCTATAGACTGATAAGTATTATTTCACAAGAACTCCTTGTTAAGATATGTGGTATGTCATATGTAAGAATATAATACTTGTCTGGCTTCTATACTGTCTTGATGTCAGACGCAGGGTAAATATTTGTATACAAGTGCTGTGAATTAGACAATATGGTTCGCTACCTAATGAAACGTGGATATTATAAGTGATAAACTTCATTGTCACCACGAACATGGCACATAAAAGATTTATCATAAGAGATTTAAAAGGGAGAGTAAATGATTTACGAGTATTAAGAGGGATTACGCACGCTGGCCCCTATAGAGCCAATATGTAATAATGTCTAACAGTATTTATAACTTTTTCCAGATAGGAGTATCTGTAATAGTTATTTGCAGATGGTCGATTTGTAGATAGCGTAAAGTTATAGTATTGCAACCAAAAGACTCACATCAAGGGTATGATTGATGTTTTGGGTTATTATATAGCGTGTCGAAATAATTTGTAAGAAAATGATAATTAGCGAGTAAATAAAGAATTGAACAACTTAAGAAGCCAGACTAGGTCGTAGATAATAGAACAATTATCGAAAGCTGGGGTTGAAGGCTATGTACACACAAGTCCTATGTTATGTTAGCAACATACACAATTGTCTTCGCTAAACAGTTGTGGGAGAGAATTCTCAACATAGGCAATAACTTAAAACCTGTTAATAATTATATAATAAAAAGGAAAATTAAATGAGTAAATATGTTTGGTATGAACATATAGTATGTATGGATGGCTATACTTTATCTGTACAAGCTGGTGAAGGATTTTATTGTGAACCTAAAGAAAGCCCTTACGATGAAAAAGGAAGATGGAGAAAAGATTTTGGTTATAAATCTGTTGAAATAATGATTAAAAGCAAGTATTGGGATGAGCCTTTATTTGATAAATATACTAGTAAAGGTTGTCATAACTGCGGTAGTGATAGACAAGGATATGCTGAATTGAATGACCCATTAGAATACGTTCCTGTTGAGGTACTTGCAAGAGTAATTAAAAAACACGGAGGTGTCATACAAGGTGCGATACCTCCATTTCATAAAGAATGGAAAAAAAAATTCTATCAAAACTTAAAAAAGGAAGACAATGATTAAATACCATATGATAAAATTAAGTGACCTTATCAACGCTTGCGATGATATTAAAAATGATATAGGTGTAGATAAAAACGATAAACCTATTGTGGGTAAAGGCTTTAACTATGGTGTCATTGACACTTGTAACAGAATAGTTAAACATTTTAATGAATTAAAAACTGACATAGATGATTTGCCTTTCAAACCTCATCCAGTTCCTAACACAGAGGGTAAATAATGAATAATAATTACACTAATACATTTACTGTAGATACGAGAAAAGCAGGATGTGAAATTTTTGTATCAAATGGAAATAGAAGTTACTTCATAGGAGAATGCTATCCAGATACACCAGAAAAGTCTGTAGCTCTAACTATGAAACACGCTAATACTATATGCAATGCTTTAAATATTCAACAGATACAGACAGAAGAAGATTGGCTTGTTAGTAAAGCCACAACGGAATGGTAATAAAAATATAATTATTTCCCCTCCTACCATATATCCCTGTAAAACTAAAACTAGACTTCAGGTTATACTTAGTAATCTATGTATTCCAAGAGTTTATAATGGATTAGTATGGGACGTTGGTACAGTCTGTGACAGTCAGACGAGGGGAAAATTTTTAAATAAAATGAGAAAGTCAAGTCAGTCTAATATCTCCTGCGACTAATACACCTTATGGTATAACCAATCGGTCACTATTAGCGTATACAGTTAAGATATAAAATGACTGGCTTGGCAATATTTATGAGTATAATAACAGAAAACGATATAATAGTAGATGGTATGGCTGAAAATGCTTTCCCATTTCTAGATTGTATTTTTGAGGATATTGGTTGGTCTTTACAAGTAGTTGGTGTTCGGCTATTAATGGAAGAACTTAATTGTCCTCGTAACATAGCTAAGCGTTTATTAGACGCTTGGTGTATTAAAAAGGATATTGAATGGCGGAAACAGGACTTATTCTGCTAATAATTTGCATAGGTTTGTTTTATTTAATAGTAATTAAGGAGGTATAAATGGGTTTAGATATGTATTTAGACAGTCATCATTATTATGGTGGTAAGTATAAAACTCACAACAATAAAGATGAATATTTTAGACATTCTTTAGAAGTTAAGGGAAAGTTTGCAGAAGAAAATGGTCTTAGTGAAAATAATATTAGTGAGATTGTTCGTAATGTTGCTTACTGGCGTAAAGCAAACGCTATTCATGGCTGGTTTGTGCAGAATGTACAAGATGGTGTGGATAATTGTCAGAGACACTACGTGACTGTTGAGCAATTAACTTCTTTGGTGAATCTTTGTAAAGAATCCTTAGAATGCCTTAAAAATAAGGACTTCGATGGTGTCTATACATTATTGCCACCTACTGAAGGTTTCTTCTTTGGCGAATACAACGTGGAAAGCGAATGGTATCGTCAAGAATTGGAAGAAACTATTTCTCAATTAGAAAAAGCTTTAAAGGTGCCTGGAGACTCGTACTACTATACATCAAGTTGGTAGAGCTAGTAGGTAAATTAAAACAGGGAACAGTAGAGTGTAGAGGGCTAGTGCACAAGCATACCACCTCGACCTTCCCTGTTTTTAATATTAAAAACTTAGGAGAAAATATGGTTTGTAAAAATTGCCATAAATCAAAAGCTTTGCAAGAGTTTCCAAGGCACAAGAAAAAAAAAGATGGTACTTGGTACAGAAGGAAGATGTGCAACCCTTGTTATAGTTTAACCAAAACGCTATATCGAAAGAAAAAAAGAAATTGGTTTATAAAATTTAAAGAATCTTTATCTTGTGCTTGTTGTGGTTACTCAAAAAAGACTCATAAGGCATTCTCAACTTGGGCATTAGAGTTTCATCATAAAGATGAAAATAAATCTAATAATGTAGGGAATATGGTTGGTAGAGGAGGCTTTTCAATTGATAAAATTAAAAAAGAAATTGATAAATGTGTTATTCTTTGTTGCAGATGCCATAGAGAAGAACACGGAATAAGCAATACGATTCAATATATAGAGCAAAATATAGCTTGTTAAATATATAAGTAATAATTAACTTACAGGACAATTAATATGAGATTAGACACACTAATTACCACAGAAACAAAGAATAGCTTATTAGACTTTTCACTATCTCTTAAACGCAGTAATATAGACAGACAAAGAGCATTGGTTAAGGGAAAAGATTATGCTAATGAAATAATTAAAATACGTCATCTGAGCAAAAAAGAACTTGTTAACTTTATTGAGCAGAAACGTAATAAACCAAGTGTTAAACTTGGTATTAAGATTGCCCACTCGAGCTCTACAAAAATGTATAGAATGTTAGATAGTAAAATACATCAAGATATTGAATTGATGAATTATGCTAGAAATCGTTTATATGCTACCGTTTGAAGAGCATCCCCTGGTACGCCTCCTTCTCCCTTTACCCTTACAGCTTTACAGGGGGCGTACCATTTTAAATAAAATTTATGAGTAATAAACAGATTGTCAACCTAATTGAAGAACGATTAGAAAAAGGCAAACGAGAATACAGCGAGCAGTTGGATGTACATGATGGTCGTGATTGGACTCAAGAATCTCTTGAAGAAGCTTTAGACCTTGCGATTTATTTAACTGCTGAAATACTAAAAAGAAAAACAATCATTACTAAAAAATATAAATATCTATGTACTGCGAGAGAAATAGATAGAGAAAATGATAGTTATGAGATTGAGTCTGTACAAAGACTTAATTGGGGACAAGTTCAAAACCAAGTAGCTAGAAAAATAATAGATAAAAATACAGAACAAACTGATGTTTATATAGATACTTGTTTTGAATTGTATGGAGAAAGAGTAATAGGTAGATACTCAAATGGACATTGTTCAATAAATAAGGAAGAAAACGGATACATAAGATTTAACACTATGTATTTTAAAAATGACTAGACCTACAATAACAAACATAAAAAAGATATTTAGTGAAGCTGGTGTGCAATTAGGCACTCAGTCTATAAATATGATAGAAAAAGAAATGGTATTCCTTGCCCAAAGAATGGCTAAACGCTGTGTGGAAGGAAACCTTAAACGATTAACTCCAGAATTATTCTGGGTAGCAATGGGAAGACAAAATGGGTCATCTGATTGAAAATATGTTTTACCTAGGGGAAACCCCTTGGCATGGCTTAGGAACGCCATTAAAGCAAGTTCCTACGATAGAAGAAGCGTTAGAATTGTCTGGTATGAACTTTGAAGTAAAGAAAGTACCTACTTATTTTGAAACTATTCAGAAAAATCCAGGTGGTGGAACAAGTTGTAGAGAAGTAGAAACTGGACATTTTGTAACAGTTCGTTCTGATACAGGTAAACCAATAGGTAACGTTGGTAAAAAATACGAAGTCTTACAGAACCGTGATGCTTTTGCACCATTTGAGGTTATACAAGACTATGGATATAAGTTAGAAACTGCTGGTGTGATTGATGAAGGAAAGAAAGTATGGATTCTTGCAAAGACTCCTGACACTTTTCAAGTAGGTGATGATGCAATACAAGGTTTTGTGTTGCTGTACACATCTCATGATGGGTCATCTGGTAGTTGTTTTCGTGATACGTCTGTTCGTGTTGTGTGTAATAACACATTAACGTGGGCATTAGGAAAGAAAGGTGGCTATGAGTACAAACTTAGACATACCTCTTCTATTAATTCACGAATGAAGGAATTAACAGGTAAGCTAGATGAGCATAAAGGCAATGTAAGACTTGCTATGGACCATATGAATAGATTCGTTGATGTTGCAATGACTCCAGATTCATTAAAGCTTTATATCGAAGCTGTAATGCCTTGGTTAAAGAATAGACATAAAGAATCTGTTCCAGAGCTAGGAATATTTGTTCGTAACAGAGCAAAGCCTGTATATGATAAAATTACTGACCTATTCTATAATGGGAAAGGTAATAAAGGTAAGACATTATGGGATGCCTATAATGCAATTACTGAATTTCACGACCATGAGAAAAACCATAAAGACTGGGTAAAAGGCACTCAGTTTGGAGCCTCTTATCGTGATAAAATGAATGCTTATAGAGTAGCATCTGCAATGGCAGAACATAGTAGTAATAGTTCAATAATAAGTTATAACTAAGGAGTTATATGGAAGAAAAAAGAAATCTGTACGCTTATAGTCTAAGAGATGCAGATTATAAACCTTTCGTAGAAACCATTGGGGGAGGAAGCTTTGAGGCTTCCTACCTCTCATGGTCTGTATGCTGGGATAATTTGAAAGAATTATATCCCTTAGCTAGACACGAATGGATAATGTACACATATGGAGATAAACCATTTGCTGGTGTTATGCAACCAGATGGTTCTGTAATTGTACATTGCAAAATAACATACGAAACAGAAGATGGTGACAAGTTTGTACACAATGAATATCTTGCTGTTCGTGATAATAGAAATAATGCAGTTACAAATCCAAATTCTGCTGAAATGGAAAACACTTATCGCAGAGCATTAGCAAAAGGTGTATCTACCTTAACTGGGTTTGGTATTGAGCTGTGGATGAATGAAGATATTAAAGAAATTCAACGGCCTCCACAAACTTTACTTAATGGGAAAAAACCAACTCCTGGTGGAGTTACTGTAGACCAGAATGTAAAGCTTGATGCTTTAATGCGTGATAAACTAGCCAATGATGAAGACAAGAAAAGGCTTAAGAAAATGAAAGACGCAGGCTGGGAAGGTGTTACTGAAGAAGTAGCTACTGTTTTAATAGCTGATGTAAAAGAAGGTATTAGACAGAATAGAAAAATAACTATGTCAACAAGAAATAAAGCTATAAAAGCTATAGAAGATTCAAAATTATCAGCAGATGAAATGAATAAAGCTTTAAAGTGGATATCTATTGACGATAGAACAAATATAGAAGTTGAAACATTTCTAAACACACATAAACTACAGGAGAATTAAATGCAATTCACTAATAGTAAAAGTGGTAGCAGTAATGGTAATTCCTCAAAATACCCAAAAGGGGTTTACGTTGATTTAATTACTATTATAAAAGCAGAAAATGCAGATTCAGATTATAACGATTGTAATATTTTCGTTGAAGGTGAATCTACTCATTCAAAATATACTAAGAAATTCTACTTAGGTGGCAATCACCATAAGGATGGTAAGAGTATGTTGGATTGGGGAAGTAGTAAGAATGATACAAAAAGTGGAAGCTGGAAGGTATGTGCTTTTATCGAAGCGGTAACTGGTAAACAACCTAACCAAATCGAATTAAATGACGATGGTACTATAGCTCAAACTGAACTTGCTGACCTTTTAGGTCGCCAAGTGTATATCTTGCAATATGAATCTAATGGAAAACGCTCTAGAGAAACTTGGTTTTACTTTGGAGAAAAAGAAGGTGGTCAAGAATTCCTTCTTGATAAATGGAAAAGTATGAAGTCTCTCCCTACAAGTTATAAACACCAATCATCAAATGGTGCTTTAGAAAACTTTTGGAACGAGGGTAAAGAAAAAGAGAAAAAGAAAGAAGTCTCACTTCCATTTTAATGGCATTTTCTTTTGATAAAGTTATGGGTGTCAAGGGGCGTAGCAACGAAGCTATGCTCCTTGAATGGCTAAAGAGCAGAAAAGACACCTTGATTGGTGCTCATGAAGTTCAATTAACTGCTGTTGAATATATCCGTACTATGTTCCAAAAACCAGTCACACCAGATACTATATCTAGGTTGTGGAGAAAAATGAGAGAAGACTTTCGTACAGATAAAGAAAATTCAATTCTTTATCGTAGTGGTCTTAAATACGAAGAACAACTTACTAATCGTGGAAAGCAAAAATATTATAAGGTGACAGATGCGAACTGATGAAAATATTGAAAATAGATGGAATAAAAGAGCTAATGATTGGTTGTTAAATAGAAAAATTGTTCATGTTTCATATATGACAGATGATGAAAGAAAACAACACTACTGGTATAAACGACCTGTAATGTTTCAACTAGATAACGGTCTTTGGTGTTATCCCTCACAAGATGACGAAGGGAACGATGGCGGTGCTTTATTTCTTACTAATGAAGAAGGTTGTCTTCCTGTTTTATGAGTGATATACGTATGGTTGAAATTGCCACAGGTCACGTTTCTAATAGAAGCCAAATAGCTGAATTAAGTAACATTGACTCTTATATCTTTGATGCGAATATGAAAACAGAAACTTATCATAGCTGGTATTGTTTTGATGAGCAATTAAAACAGCATATTGATTCAACAGGTTCAATTCAAGGATTTAACGGAGCATACTATATTAATAGTATTATTTTAGACTTTGATAGAAAAGAGTTAGACGATAAGACATTGTATGATTCTGTTCATTGGCTAGTAAACTTTGAAATGGTTAATGACTTAGGCATTAATAAAAAACATATTATCGTATGGTACTCTGGGACTGGATTTCATATTGAAATTCCAAACCTTTTTGGTTTTACTGCTTCTACTACATTACCTAGTACTGTTAAAGAAACATTAAAGTCTGTTTTTCCAGTTTGTGATAATATCTACGATGGGGCACGATTAATACGTGCTCCATTTAGTTATAATTCAAAGAAAGGCAACTTTAAAATTCCTTTTTCAGTTGACGAATTTAATAAAACAGAAATAGATAATATTAAAGAACGTAGCTCAAAAGGGTTTAGAGTTGAAGATAAACTTCCTATAAATGCCTTAAAAAGCAAATGGGAAAATGTTGAACCATATCTTAAGTCTTACATTGAACATCCTGTGATAGATATTTCTATAAAAAATACAGTTAGAAGTCAGTTTAGAAATAATCCTAATTCTGTAGTTACGTGTATGCAGAATGTAATAGGCAAAGCTCCAGTTGTTGGTGAACGTAATGAAACTATGATGAGAGTTGGCTCTTGGATGAGACGTAATGGAATGCCTTTAGATATTGTAAAGTACACATTAAGAACTTGGTCTGGATTAGGCGAAGAAGCAAATAATTGTGCTGATAAAATATTTGCAACTGGGTATGAATATGGTTGTAGCGATTACATAATGGCTAAAAACTGTAAACCTGAATGTATTTATTTCAAACAGAAAGACTATTCATTGGAGCTTAAAAGTATGAATGATATAGCTGATGAATATGCTGAGTTTCTTGAAAAAGACTTTACTGAAAGTTCATTTAACTTTGCAGATATTTACGATATGAATAGTGATTTCTGGGTAATGCCTGGTGAATTAGTTGTTGTTTCAGGTAATACTGGTATGGGTAAGTCTACATGGGTAATGAATCTTGTAACAAAGATACCTCACTTGTCTGTGATGTTTCTATCTTTAGAAAACAATCAGCATATGACAGGAAGAAGGTTTGTACAAATGTGCCATAATCTTACAAAAGATGAGGCAAATAAAGTATATGCAGACCCTGTTACAAGAAGAAAACATATGGAGGCTTTTAGTCATATTCAAGTAACTACTGTACCACCTGAGTTATCAAGATTAACTGAAGGTATTGCTAGGAATAAACCAAAAGTTGTTGTGGTAGATACAAGTGATATGATATGGGTAAAAGGTATCCACGATGAGATTACTAAAATGAATCATATTATTAATAGCCTTAAAGCTGTTGCACAAAAACAAAATTGTATTGTGATAATCGTACATCACGTAAATAAAGATGCTCAAAATACTGGAATAGTACGAATGGGTAGCTTAAAAGGTACAAGTAATGTTTCTCAAAAAGCTGATAAGGTATTGGTAATTAATGGTGAGATGAACGAACTAAGGAGAAGTGTATCAAGTGAAAAAGCTAGAGACGAAGGATATATGCAATTAATGTTTGATTTTATATCAAAAACTTTTACATTTAAACAAGTTTCAGGACAAGGTGGATTTAATGTTCAGAATTAGAAAACATTCTAGTGAAAAAGGGAAATCAATAAGACTAATTCTACTGTCTTTATTTTCTATTGAACTAGGTCTACATGATGTAAATGGAATGCATTTAAGTGCTGGTTTAGGATTTGGCCCTGTTGAAGTGTCTATGTCGTTTCATACATGGGATAAGTGGTAATGAAAGAAGTCTTTTCAAAAGAATGTATTTCTAACCCTACTTATATGATTGTATGGTGTGATAATGATGAACACTTAAATCACGTTGAGGTTTTTATAGAATCTAAAAATAACAGAAATGAAGCTCATTTGAGATTTGAGGAATTATTAACTAAGGATAATGTGAGCGATGCTCATTGCTGTATGGTTGAAAGAACAACAGAGCATTATCCAGAACTAAAAAAAGGAATTCAAAATGACCCAGAATGCTAAGGATAAAATATGCTAGTCAACACAACGTTTGATGAAATATGCTATTCAGTAGATAATCTTTGGGATGTATTAAATAATATAATTTATGAAAAAACCCATATTGAAAAAGACTGGAGCGATATAGTAGATGCTATGAAACTTCTTGAAGATATGTTGGAAATATCTAAAGATGAAAATGGCGAATACTATTGTACTGCGGTATGAGTAGTCCTAGTAAACGTAAAGGAAATGCATTTGAACGTGAATTAGTACAAAACGCTAAGGGCTGGGGGTTCTCAGCCCAAAGGGCGTGGGGGTCTAATGGGCGGTCTTTGGGTATGCATGATGAAGTAGATTGTGTAATCGAAGATATAACTGTCCAAGCTAAAAGAAGAAAAACATTACCTAAGTATCTCAAGTGTGAGCATACTGATATAGTGGCATTTAGAGAAGACAGAGGTACTACCTATGCTTTAATGCCAATGGAATATTTTATGGATTTAATAAAAAAACTAAAAGGTTGATATGGCTTGGTATTTAGAACCTATAAGAGATTATGTAAGAAGTGATGATAAAGTTAAGTATAAAACAGATTCAAGAAGACTAAAGTACTGTGAAGAATGCAAAATGGTATGGGAATTTGTACATCATACTGCAACTTGTCATAGATATCAAAACTTTCCTAGTTACAAACTAGTTAGAAAGTCATGTCATTATTGTAATAAGGAGTCTTAATTGAAGAAGGTTGAATTTGTAAAGCCTGTTTTGCACATAAGTAAATTTTTTAAAATAGCAGACCATTTACTAAGGTCTGATGATTTAGAATTAATGCAATTAGGTAGAGCTATGCGAAATACGTATGAAGCTCAAATGCTAGAAATTGAAGAAAAATATGAAGAACATGGTCGTAATCCAGATAAAGACATAGAAAGTTACAATTATGATGATTGTAAATCTGGTATGTGTGATTAAGTTTCCCAGCGTCATGTTTTTGGAGGGTAAAGTTGCTATGAAAAAAAACCTAATGCGATGGGTTTTCATACAGCGAATTAACGCCTACGCTTTATCCTCCTTTAAAATTAGGGAGTTTCCATTCAGGTTATCCAAAAAAATTTGAAAGAACTGTTTTCTTTTGAAGCACTTATAATCGAAGACCTCATAATGAGTGAGCTTATAAGTGGAAGAAAAATTGGATGGCAAATGAACAAGGTTGGCACCTGAAGCTCCCTATAAACTTTAAAAAAAAAGGAATAAAAAATGAGATATTATTGGGAAGCAATATTTAGCACAGAGTATTTCCCTTATTGGGAGTTTACTATGTTAATGATGCTTGTTTTAAACATTAGTCAATTGTGGAGATTGCATAGAATTGAATTGCGTCTTTTTAAAACTAATGATGAGGAGGAAGAATGATGTTATTAGCACCAGACTGGTTAATGTATTTACAAATAATAGGCAGTAATACGTTGTATATAGGCTTAGGATTTGGAGCATTTACATTAGCTACTTTTAAATGGATAGAATTTATTTCTAACAAATAAGGAGATAGTATGTCGCCCTTTAAGCGGAAAGGGGCGAGTGGCAAAAAACAAAACAGAAAAGATGAACAAACTAAAACAAGGATAAAAGATTTAGAATACTACTTAGGTAAAGAATGGGTTGATTTTAAACCTACTACAGCAGACTCTATGGTTAATTACTATAGGAATTTGTCTACTTCCTCATACCAGCCTAAAAAATGCCCAGTTTGTAAAAAGTACTGGGTAAATACCATAACTGAAAGAGGAAAACTTATTCCAAGAGAGCTTGATAGACATTATTACAATATCCCAACTGAAAAACAAAAATGTTGGGAATGTTAATCTATTACTTTTCTTCCCTTTCTGGCAATACTGTTGCAGGAACTATGCCTAGTTGCCAATTTTTTCTTAGTTTTTGTTGCCATTTAGGTGATAATGACTTCATTGTGTAATCTAAATACTTAGAATCTAAAACGCCTAATCCCATATTCTCTCTAATTGGGTCTATCAAACCCCTAGCTCTTCTTAATCTATTCATCATATCTACATTAGTCTTATAATTCATCCATGCTGAAGCACCTGCTTTATGTATTCCAGGCCCCATACTGAACATTTCTTGATACCCCATAGGAGGGCCAGAATCGAAATTAGGGTCATTGTAACCTAGCGTTCTTATTGGTTTCTCATCTAATCTAACATCGCTGTGTAATCCAGCACCCCTATCCCAAGCTTTTGCAACAGCTTCATTTTTAATTCCATATTTTCTTATTTCATTTTGTGGTGGAACAGGATAACCAAGAGTTCTATGCAACTCCCTTATTCTTTCAATGTTATTACCAATAGTCATATTTTTATAATAAGTATCATTACCCATTGCTTCCATATCTTTCAATCTTTCTGGTATTGCTCTTGCTCCATGTGTTTTACTGGGATTTCCTGTTAAATCCCAAATTCTAAGTCCCCCTCCTGTTTGTCCTATTTTATAATACCTATCTGGGTTCTCTCTTGAAACTCTCTCAATAGCATCTATTGCTTCACCTGGGCTATTATATTTTATCTGCATAGCGTCAGAAAAATGTTCTCCTTTAAATCCACTTGGAGTACCTAAATCTATATCATGCATTAATCCTTTTTGAGAAAGGTATTGCAATTGATTTTTAGTATTTTTTTTATCTACTACATTTCTAAAACCACCCATTCCTCTTATTTGACCTAAGTGATAATCCATTGGTATGTTGTCACCTAGTTTATCTACAAACCAAGGATAGTCATCACCTTGACTTTCTAAGCGTTTTAAAAAATCACTATGGTCAATAACTTCAGGTGTTTTTGTAAGTGGATTATAAACGACCTGCTTATCAAACCCTGCTAAATTACGAGCTTTCATTTGTGCATCATCTAAAGCTTTTTTGGATACTAATTGCTTAGGAGTTAAAGTTAATTTTTTCTTAGTATCTTTTATTGTTCCTTTAAATAAGTCAAAATTACGTGGAGTACTTGAAACTACTGTATGTCTAGGTATATTTACATTTCGAGGCTTTACAGAAACGTTATTATAATATTCATATTCTTTTGGAACATATGCTAATGATGCATTTTCTGCTGGCATAACTTTTTTAGGTGTACTTAAAACTGCTCCACCTAATAACCCAAGTATTGGATTATTCATAGCCACAGCATCTGTAGCAACACTTGCTACTGCACCACTAGGCGAAGGATATACTTCTGTGGGAATTAACCCTTCTTGCAATGGAACAAGATTACCATATTCGTCAAAGGCAGTACTTCTGCCTGTGGTATTGTTAGATATATAATTTTTAGGTTCTTGCGGTGAGTCATATAAGGGATTGTGGTCAATACGTTTACCTTTCGACTTAAATTTCACACCAATACTTTTAAGTAAATCTCTGTAGTATTTTGCTTCTTTAAGATTCATTGGTCCAGTATCTATTAAAGCACTTTCCAGTTTGTCAATGAAACTAGGCTTATATTGCTTTGTGCTAGAGCTATTGTCAGTATGTGTTGGGAGATTTTGCACTACTTTAGTAGAGCTTGGCGTTACTGTATTAAATTGATTCTTCATCGTTTTTCTTCCTTATCATAGTTCCTAGTTTATGGACAGGAATTCCAAACATAAATTCAGCAGTCATTTCTGGCCTTTCTAATGTCATTATGGTACTTCGTGCTAATCTACCAAATGGTAGCATTGTCCAAGTATAGTAGTTTGCCCATCGTTCCCATTCTCCGTTTATCATTGCAGTCATTAATGGCATCCAATATCTATGTATAGGAGCAGTTGCTACTTGCAATGGTGCTAATATTGGAGAAGGATAAGCACTAAAAAACGCTCTTTCTCTTTCAGTTTTATCTCCAAATATCCAATCAGCAGTATCTTGTACATAAGACATTGGAGGAGGAAGAATGCTATCAAATAAAGAGCCAACAAAAACTTGAGCCAATGCAAAGGTAGATAAATCCATAATAGTTAATCTTTTTAGCCTATCCATAGATTTCTTATCATTAAAGCCATATATTTTTGCTTGTTTATAAATATCTCTTCTAAAACGAATTGAATTCCACATAAAAGGCTGGAATCTTGTAAACACTTTTCCCATTGTAGAGCGAGAAACTGCTGGTCTATTAACGTTGTGATATAAAAACTGAGTAGCTTCTACCCCTTTTAATGCCATTCCTGTTAAATAAGGATGGTCAAAAGGCATATTAGGTATTATTTGACCTAGTGCTTCTCTTGCGTTTAAATAATGTGCTAAAAAAGCATCTGTACGCAAAGTTCTTTCTGACGCTCTCATAAACCAACCACCAGCAGATAATATAGAATCTGTTACTTGATATTTCTTAGCTAACTCCATTACTGTAGCATCAGTAACATCTCTTTTAGAAAAAACTTCTTTAAAGAATGGCTTTAGCTTTTTCACATCTAATCTTTTGTCCATCATAGCTTCATTGATATAGAAAGATTCTAATGCACCAATTTCAGCCACCCATCTATGTATGGTATTTCTATCAGTAATAGGCGTTCCGTCTTTTAACTTTGCTCCAGAAAATACATTACTAACTAACCATTTTACATCTCTTGCTCTTTTAAATTTGTTAATACCCATATTAGTGATAGTATTAGAACTACCACCTACTACGTTTCCTAAATATGTTTTAGGGTGAGCAAGTAGAGATATAAGAGATAATTTTGACTCATAAGCACCTATGTTATTTAGTATCTGATACAAGACTTGTTGTCTTGCTTTTTCAGACGTAGGTAACTCCATTCCAAATAACTTTGGAGCTTTAGGTGTTCCATGAAATTTCTTACTGACTCCTGGGATTGCCCATTTGTTTAATTGCTGTGATTTAGCATCTAGGTACTCTACCATATTTTGGTCAGATAATCGATATTCTAAATTTTGCAATGGATTAAATAAAGAGGTTCTAGTGCCATAATGTTTTTTTATTTTATTGTCTCTTTCAATTTTTCTTTTATCCCATTCTTTTTGTATACCTTCTGGGGATTGTTTTATTTTTTGTTTAAGCTTTGCTCTTTCTGCAATAGTTAGGCCAGTATACTTTGTAGGTAATGCATTAGGTTTACCCATTAAACTACTAGCATACCTCCTCATTTCTTTAGCCCACATTTCTCCCATTTCAGGATTTTCTTTAACAAAAACATTATTTTGTTCGTAATTATTAATAACCTTACGAAATGTCAACGCATTCATATTTTTAAATAAAGCACTTACCCATTGATTTGTATAAGATTCTAAGACTTCAAATCCATAACTAAAGTAAGGTACATGAGTATCGCCTCTTTGTCTTCCAGTCCCAGGTCTATATTCAGCGTTAATATCTTGCCATTGTTCTTTTCCCTTACGGAATTCAGCGTTTAGAAAATTTACAAGATAGTCAGATTGACCTGTGGCGTTTTCTACTCTCTGTCCAAGGTATAATTGATAGTCAGCATTTTGGCTTGCTAATTTAAGGTTTATTAGATGTTCTTTTATTTTATTCCCAGATACACCCCATATACTTTGCTGTTGTTTAATAGGCATTTTGCCTGTAATTGCTTCTAGTTCTAGTTCTTTAAATTGATAACGTCTAGGTATTTTATAAGCAGAGTCTTCTTTAACAGTTTTACCACCTTGAGTAAGGTCATTTACATAGTTTTCTAACTTAGCCTTAAGCCTTAATTGTTGTTCCTGCACCCAAGGTCTTAATTTTTTAGTATCGTGATGCATCTGAGGAAAGTATTCTGTATTAAACCCTTCTTTTCCTTCATTTCCTATTCTTCCTATACCAAAAAATTTATTAGCCTTTCTCCATTCTACTCTAATATTTTTAGCTTCTTCAGAATTAGATTTAATTTTTTTACTAAGTATATGTTCTTCTAATCCAATTTCATATTGTACTCTATTTAGTAATTCAGTACCCATAGGATTATTGCGATTTCCTAGCATTTTATGTAATGCATTAACACCGAATGTTTCAGCATTATCCATTACTTTTTTCTGGAAATTTTCTAAATCAAATCGCCCATTCTTATTGTAACGTATAAAATCATGTATAAGTAATCCATTTTTAGCCCATTCTATATTTTCATCAATTCGTTTCCAGTCTATGCGTTCCCATTCACCATATTTATCTACAACTCCAGCACCTAAATAGCTTTCAAAAAAATTCTTTAAAAACTCTCCTTGCTGTTCTTGTATATCTTTAATTATTTCTTCAGATGTTTTTTCAACAACTTTACCATTTCTAGTAATTTTAAACTTTTTTCCTTTATATTTACTTTCCCATAATTTCAATGTTGAAGACCATTCTTGTTCATAAAAAGAAACATCTTCAGGTTTCCAAGCTCTATCACGATTCATTTTTTTTTGAGCAAACATAAATAAATCAGTAAATGTTTGAATACCATTTGGTATGGCCTCAAGTTCAGATTTAACACTTATCCCATTAAATAAAGACTCTACCATACTATTTTTAATAGAGTCTTCCAGCTCTCTCATTTGTCCACCAACTTTTTGTATAAATGACATAGAAGATAATGGCACTTTTATAGTCGCTAAACCCATGTCTTTGGCATTACGTACAGGAGTTTTCATTTTAAACAACAAATCAAGGTCATGCCCAGCTTGTTTTTTACCTACTGTATCTGGAAATAAAAAATCATATATCTTTTTTACTTTGCCAGTTGGATTAGTAGAATTAACCATTTCTTTTAAAAATCGGTTAAAATTTCTAACATCTTCCCATGTTGCCATTTTGATACTTGTTGGACCATCACCTTGTACTGACTTCATATAAGTATATAAATCTTCAAATCTTAAAGTAGCACCATCAGGTAATGTTTTTAAACTCTGAGTAATACTTCGCAATACTTGAGGTATATCACTAGGTATGTCTCCAAAATGAGCTAGATATAAGTTATCAACTTCTCCTTCTGCTTTTTTTGCAATTTCAAGACCACCTAACTTATCTGGTTTAAATAATCTGTCTATTTCAACGTCAGCAATTCTTTCTGCGTCAATATTGCTTTCAATTTCTCCTAGCTTAGTGTCTTTTTTTGACTTTAATAAATAATTTGTAACTTCTCCAGTTATTTTATCTGTAGTAACAGAATTAAGTAAATCAAAAGTATCAGCATACCCTTTCATAAATTGAGCTTTTACTCTGTCAGGTATCGCATCCATTGACCAGATAAATCGAGGTGTGCTGGTATTTTCGTATTGACTCCTAATACGCTCTTTTTCTGCTTTTAGTATTTCTACTGTATCTGTTTGACCTCTTTTTTCTGCTGTTGCTATTCTACCATTAAGGTTTCTAATTATTCCTTCTAGTCGAACTGGCTGTGGGCGTAAACTGCTCAATAAGTAATTGTAATAATAATCAATTGCAACTTCAGGCTTTATTTTTAATTCTTTAGCTATTTTACTTATTTCAACTACGTCTTTTCTAATAAGCTTATTGGCTTCTTGCTCATTTTCAAACACTCTTTGGTTTTCATTTCTAAAAGTGTGGTTAAATTGTATTTTTACAGCCTCCGCTTGCCTTGCTATTATATCCCTTAGAATTAGAAATTTGCTTTCAGAAGCTGTCTTCGGTTGCTTGCCAGCTTGTATATCGTCTACTGCTTTTTGAATCTGTTTTGACCATTTTTCATTTTCCAGTATTTCAATATTATTACCAGTAATTTGTTCGCCATTAACTATTCGATTAGCAATTTCATTTATACGTTCATAAGGTACTTGACCTTTTTTCTCAGTATACCCTGCATTTATTAATGCTTTATCTAATAACCTTCCTTTAGAATTAAGTTGTAAGGCACTCCATATGTCATAAGAATCATTTATTTTATATTCTTTTTCAACTCTAGCACTATATCTAGAAATAGGTTTTGTTGTAACCCCTGGCTCCATTCTTTCGTTGGTAAATAAATTGTTGAATGTTTTTTGTACGCTACTGCCAAATTCTCCTAACCTTTCTTCCAAAGGAGTTTTACCTTCTTTGTTTGGAGGCTCTAAAGCTTCCCATAAAAACTCCCTATATGGTTCCTTATCTTTTTTAGTAGCTCCTTTATCTGGTACTTCGCTTAGCTTTTTTCCACTTTTAGTAGTGAAATCAGAGTGTTTTAACATTGCCTTGTATACCGCTTTATAGTCAATATGATAATACAAAGGCATTATTCTGAGGTTTTTTCTAGTAATATAATTAAGTACGTCTTTATCTCTTAATAACTCCCTACTTAATAGTCGTATAGATTCTCTGTATGTTTCGTAATTAAAATGCCTTAATGGGTCAATGTTCATTTCGTTTTGTGATATTTTATGGGCAATATCAACGATAGAACTCATTGTTTTTGGTTCACCTTGAAATGGCCTTGTTGCTTCTTGTATTTCGGATATGCTAAATGCTCTGTTGTTTTCATAATCATATCCATAAAGCTTTCTATTCAATTCGTGAAGGTGTTTATATTCTAAAGTATTTTTAAGGTCCTGTAATGTGCCTTCCCTTGGCTTAGCTCTTGTATCTTTAGGAATAAACGTAAGTTTTTCAAAAGCAGATTGAGTAACAATTTGTATTAATTCTTGAGGGTTAGCCATATTATAATAATTAGCACTATCTGCTGTTCTACTATGTGCTTCTGTGGCTACTACATAATACCCATCGTCTTTATATAATTGCTTTTCACTAGTTTTTCCTACAAGCGTACCTATTATTTTTGTTTTTCCTTCTTTATTCTCCCTATAAACATCAATGCTTAATTTGCCTTCTTTATTAGTAATAACATCTGCTAAAACATTTTGTAGAAATGATTTTGCATTAACAATTCTTTCTAAGCCTTTTTTTCCTTCATAGGCACTCATTCCTGTCTTACGTAAAGAACCTGGAGACCATTGCCCTAAAGGATTGTTATTTACAAAATCCGAATCTTCTTTAGAGACTTCACTTTTAAACAGCTTATTCATCTTTTCTGCCTTATTCTCAAAGAAAATACTTTTACTTTTATTTCCTACTTTTTTTGCTCTTTCTAAAAAATCGTCATTTTTGACTAAATCATTTATGTATTTTTCAGGTAAACCCTGATAAAAGAACACTTTATCACCATCTACGTCTGCACCGTCTATGTAAAAGTGGTCTCTACCCCTCATGTAAACACCCCAATCAGCTAAATCAACATCGTTTTTTACAAAGCCATCAAATAATAGGCCTCTTGTACCTGAAATAGCATTAGCTGGAACTCTCATAACTGCAAACATCAGTTTTCCTCTCATCCTTGCTTTTACGTGAGGGTCTTTTTCAGCCTTAAATTCTTTCCAAGCGTCTTCTAATTTTATTTCGTTATCTGTTCCTAACCATTTTACTTTCATTTTCCTATGGCTATTCCCAATTTTAAAATGCCCAACTTTTCTTTTTATAAGCTTACCATCTTCAAAAAATTCATATGTTGTATTCTTTTTAATACCGCCAGTTATAGATTCCATTACTGGGTCTACCCCAGCTACCCAACCACTTCCAGAGTTTTTCCACTCAGGGTTGGTAAATTTATTCATACGATAAATATGAACTGATTTTTCATATAGACTATTATTTATTACAGCAGATACAGCATTATAACCAGTACTTCGGTACCATCGTTCAAAATTATTAGCATATTCTCTTAGCTCCTCATATACAGTACCTTCAAATTCTTCTGTCTTTTCCATATCTTTAATCTTTTTAAAGATTTCGAGGTTTAATTCTTTATGTAATTTGTGATTTGTATCATTTATAACTGTAATAAAGTCTTTATCTCCAAGCTCTGATACTTTAAAACCTTTAGGTGGTAATGCATCAGGATTATCCTTTAAAGATTTCATATAGTTACTTGCAACTTCAGAGCCATTAATTACATCATAATGAATTGCATCCATAAAATCTCGATAACCTTGATTGCTCATTGTTAGCTTATCGAAAAAAGAATGCATTTGTTTTTTTATAGTAGTAGGCTTTGCTGAGTGTTTGTCTCCGTATACACCAAAGCTTATCCTAAAATCTTCAATATTCATCTCTAAAGAAGGTTTATCGTAGCCTTTTATTTCGTATTTACCATTCTTCTTAGCCTGACCTTTATAAACCTTTGTCCCTTTTGGCATAGCTTTAATTGCAGAAGTCACTACTATCATTGAATTTTTACTAGGCATTGCATCGTTGTACGCTTTAGCCCCAGGATGAACTCCTCCTTTTATTAAGAACAGACTCCCATCTGGCATTGTAACTGCTACTGCTGGCTTCATATGGGACATTTCAGTCCCCTTAAATCCATTTGCTTCCATAAATCTTTTATATAAATCAGAATGCATAACTAACCAACCATCAATCTTACTTTCCCACGCTTGCTCAATTACTTTTCCATTTTTATCTACTGTCCAAAATGTTTCAGGCTTTTTGCCTTCTACGTTTAGCCATTGCCCAATCCTTTTACCAGTACTACTGAGTTTACCTAATAAATTTGCCTCAGCTTCTATAGCTATAATGTTTATTTTATCAGTACCACCAGTTAAGTCTTTGAAAAACTTTCTATCTTGTTCGTAAAATGACTTAGATGACAATAATGCTTCACGCTTAACTCGAGCTATTGCACTTTTAAAATTCCAGTTTTTTTCGTATAAATAATTAGACTTAAATGCTTTATTGTATAGATTACGTAATCCTTGACTTTTAATAAGATTTGCATCTTTTTTTAGATTATAACCCATGGTTTCAAGCCATATATTAAAATCTTTTTCTATGTATTTATTAAGTAGGTCTTTAGTAATAACCTTAAGGTCGGCATTATCTACAACTTCTTTGACAATAGTTTTTAATTCAATTTTATTCGTTTCAGGATGATATTCATAGATTCTTTCTACGCCATTATCTTTTTTAGGTATTTTAAGGTATTGATTTTTTTTGTTTAAATTTTCAGTAATACGAAACCAGTCTCCTTTCGACATAACCATTTCGTATTCTTTTGTACTACTATTCCAAACTTTTTCGTATGGCTTTAACGTAACGTATGAATTACCACGTTGGTCAACAACTTCTGAGAATTCTCTTACAGTAACCTCATCCCCCCAAATTTTTTCATGTATTTTTTCATCAGAAGACCTTGGTTCACGACCTGTTATCTTTTTCTTTATAGCATTAAAACCCCATATCATTTTTGTTTTCTTATCCGTTTTGTTAAAACTAATAACAGGTCTTATAATGCCTTGCGATAACCTTGTAAACATTTGAGTTAAACTGTTTTCCATTTCAGAAGTAATTCTAATGCCAGGGAACTTATCTTGAACAATTTTTATATACTCCTGCACCATACCTTTTACAGGGATAAATCGTGTATCTTGCTTACCAGCTTCAGTTCTAGGTATTAATTCATTATATGTTTTAACTGCGTGTTCTAATACATCGTTTTTGTCGTAAATATCTGTTTGTTTTTGTAGCTGATTAAGAAAACGCTTTATAACTGGTTCAACTACAAGTTCAGGTTGGTCTGATATTATAGTTTCCTCTGCTTTTAGTATATCTTGTGCAGTTGTTTCTATTTTTTCTTGAGGTATATTTTCAAAATATTCTATAATTCTTTTTTCTAATGGCTCTACATAGCCTTCTTTAACTTCAGAAAGTTCTTCAGGAGTAAGTTTATCTACTATTTTCTGCTGACTATCTTCTAGTTTTTCTTTAGGGTCACGTATTTTTTTCAATAAACCTTCAGTTATAATCCTAAGATTTAAGTCTTTTGCATATTGTTTAGGCACTACTTCCATTAGCTCAGCTTGTACTTGAGCAATCTCAAAAGGCTCTAAATCTTCGGTCTTTTTATTAACCTCCTGTGCTTTTCTTTCTAATGCTTCATTGTATGGCTTTAATATTTCTCTTGATAGTATAACACTAGGCAAAGAATCATCTGTTTGAAGAGCTTCTCCTTTAAATCTATCCCAAAAGTCTCCAATGTAATTCGTGTACTTTTCTCTTACCATTTCTTGAGATTCTAAAGGAAGTTCCTTGAATTCTTTTGACTCAAGCATATTCCTTCTTTCTGTAAAATCTTTTTGGAACCCACCTTCTTCATTTCTTTTTTCGTAACTATTAAAAAACTCAGATGCTTTCTTTTCTCTTACTCCATGAGCACCATACCCAAAAAAAGCACCTAAGGAATATTCATAAATTTGAGTAGCAGTTGGTGCACCTTGCATAGTAGCCATTCCGCCTTGAAAAATAGAGCCTAATGCACCTCTAAATATTTGACCTCTGTTATTATATAACGTTTCTGAAAATTGCTTTGAATGCTCCCAAAGCTTACGTTTCCCAACTTCTCTTACAACCTTATTAGGATGTTGTACCATGTTACCAACACGTACAAAGTTTCCTAAACCTCCAAAAAATCCTCCAGCTACAGCACCAAATATTAAATTATCTACTTCATTATCCTCACCATCCCACATCCCACTTACAGCACTTGCTACGGATAAATGCTGTGCTTGATATGCGACATCAACCATCTTTGCTTTAAACCCAATTTTTGAACCTGCTTCAAGATATTTACCAGCTTCAAATCCAGCATTTGCTAAAATCTTTTTTGTAGCGTCTACAGCTTTATCACCTACAAATAAAGGTACAGATTTACCTTTTTTTGCAAATTCACCAAAACCACGTATCGTTTTGCCTGTAGTTTGGAACGCTCTAGAAACTTTTCCAGCTCCACCAAGCCCAAGCTTTGCTATACCAGTACCAGTAATTGAAACAAGTCCACCAAACATAGGCAAAGCAAAACCTAATAAATGCCCTGCACTATGGGCAAGAGATTGAAATTCGTCTTGAGGGTCTTCAGACCAGCCCCCCATAGCAATAGGGCCAAGTAAACCTTCTGTAAATCCAGAACTAAACTGAGATAATATATTGCTTTGTTTAGAATCTGAGGTTTCTTCTATTGGTTGGTCTTCTTGAACAAGACCATACAACTTTGAAAATCGCTCTAATTCCCTTGCTTCTTCTTGGGTGAAGTTTTCAGGTCTAAAGCGGTATCTTTTTAGTTTTTCCCTAGTTTGGAATGGGTTCATTTATTAGGTTTGGATTGTTCAATTAAAACTCTTAGCATACTCTTCAAGTCAGCTTGTTCGGCATCAACGTTTGATATTTTTTTACTAGAAATTGCACTTCTTTGCCCTCTCCAGTCTTGATAAAACTTTCTTTCTTCTGGAGAAATGTTATACATATCGTCTAAAAGTGTATTGCTACTTTCTTCATCCTTTAATAATGCTTGCCACGTTTCTAATTCATCTTTAATCGCTTGTGCTTGTCCCCCATCTGGGTCAACGCCTCCAAATATACCCCAATCTCCGTCTAAGAAATCTGTATGCCCAGCTCTTTTTACCATCTTGTTAACAAATTTTAAAACTCCTCTCCTTTTTGGGTTATTGGGTGATAGTAACAAAGTCTCCCTAACCGTCTGTTCTAAATCGTCTCTTACTTCTGTATAATCATCTAGCATATCTTTTTCACTAAATGGAAAAGGTTTTTCAGTTCTAAACTGCAATGTTCGTCTGTTTAAATTGCTTAAATTAGGAGTCCATCCTCTAGCATCTCTTTTTGCATCTTCTAATGCTTTCACTTTCACCCTAATATCATCATATCGAAAATCACCTTCATTCACTTGACGGTTTAACTCTTGGTTTTTTGTATCTGTCATTGATGAACCCAAAGCAGTAAAAAGATTTAATGCTTGATTTCCTTTTTGAAAACTTTGAGTATTTTCTAGTCTAGCCCTATCCAAGCTATCTTGAAGCATAACATTATCTACTTCTCTGTTGTAATTGACGCTATCTCTAGCTACATCTCTGTTGTAATTGACGTTATCTCTAGATGTTGCTAGGCTATCCTCAAGTAAGGCATTATCTTGATTATATTCATTAGTTACGTTTAACCTATTCATACCTAAAGAATCAGTTAATAGAGCCATGTCTTTTTGTTGCTGATTTGCTTTATCCATTTGATTGCTTTGATTGTAACCTTTCATAGCACCACCTGTTAGAGCACCTAGTATTCTTAATATTTCATCTGACATCTTATCAACTCCTTAACTATTTCGTATTGATTGTTCTTCAGCCCTTAGATTTGCTATTTGGTCTTCTTGACTCCAAAGTCTGTTTTGTGCGTCATTAATTGATTTTGTTAATGAGGCGTTTGTGTTATTAATTGAACTATTAATTCTATTTTGAAAATTTGTGTTTTTACCTGTATCAGTAGCCAATGTTATTGGTGAACCGCTATTTCTGCCAAATAAGGTATTCCAATCGCTTCTAGTAGCTTGATTAAATTTTTGCATCTCATCAGGAAAGATACGTTCTTTTCTTCCTTCAACTCCTGCTATTTCTTTTTGTATAGAGCTAAGAGCCTTTTTCTTTCTTTGTGCTTTGCCACCAAATAACTTGCTTTCAACACCAAGAGTTTTATCCCAAAGAGTACCAAGTGAAGAATTTCTCATTCTACCACTTCCTAAATCCCAATTTCCAGGATTTAAAGCTTCCCAACCTCCTCTATCAGATGTAAAAGGAGCGTATATTGGATTCATTCTAAGTGCTATTTGTTTAATAAAATCCATGTTTATACTCCGTACCTATTTGTTGATTTATTTTTATTTAAAAGATAACTACCACCTGTAAGTAAAGCACCGCCAAGCAAAGCCCATCCTACTGGACCCATTCCAGCTAATGCTCCTGAGGCCCACGCATTTGCTCCAGCCACCTTAGCTCCAGCCCCAGTTAATAACCCTCCAGTTTTTGCCATCCCAGCTTTTGTAGCAAGGTTGCCAGCCCCACTTAAACCTTTACTAGCAATATCAAGTAACCCACCTTTTTCTAATCCTCCCATTGCATTTGGAGAAGGCGTGCTTTGTGCAATACCTGAAGCTTGACTTGGTAAAAAATTATCAACTTTATATTTAGGATTGCTCCATACTTCTTTTCCGCTAATAGACGGAGTAAAGCTTCCAACAGGTGGTTTTGTTTTAGGTAATCCCCCTGAGTATTTGTTAAATAAATATTCACCTACTGGCTCACCTAATGAATTGTATACAAAATCCATATTGGCTCTTCTTTTATTTTCATATGCCCAGTAATCTGAAACATCTGCTCTGCTACTATCTTTTGAATAATAATTATCCATGTTAATTCCTATTTATTGGTCTGTAAGTGAATGTAATGTCTGAAAGTTCAAAGCCATCTATGGCACTACTTGTGTTATAAGATAAACCAGATGTGTCGTATTGTATTTGAATCTGAACTACTTTTCCAAATTTACTTTTTGTAATAAAATCAAACTCAGCAGTTTTAATTTTCCCATTTGTCCTGCATAATCTTGCACCATTATCGTCAGCAGAATATGGATTATTTTCAGTTGCTGTAAAATTTTTAAAAGAACCACGTTCATCTAGTTTATAAGAAATTTTTAAAGGGCTAATCCCAGTATTATCCATCTTGTAAGCAACACTACATCTGTTGAATTTCTTATTAATACTAATATCGCCCATATCATAATGCTTAGTTATTATTCTACCAGAAGTAATATTCTTCCTATCTGATGTTGTTGCTTTTAGTAATATTGCCATTAATCGCCTGATGCTGGAGGTGGTTGAGTTTGAATTGAACTTGCTTTTTCTGTAATTTTATTTAATTTGCTAGGTGCTACAGCAGTACCTTTTGTTCCTTGGGCAACTTGTTCACCCCAAAGTAAATGCCCTTCTCTATCTGTTACAAAACCAGTTTTTCTTATACCATTATACATCCCTACTGCATCTGTAAAAGCACCAGTATTAAAACTGTATATAATAGTCTCTGTATTAGAAATATTATCTTTACATATATGGACTTGATTCCAATATGCATCGTATCCAATATGAGTTCTTTTTCCGTAAAAATTCTCCCATTGGCTTTTTTCAATAATGCTTCCTTGTGGGCTTGATGTTAATGACTTTAATTCTTTTCCATTGTATGTATATACACCACTTCGACTTACCCAAAGTAAACCATAAGGAGTGTCGCAAATCTGGTTATCATTCTCTAGGCCAACATGATGTAGGGTTTCTTCGATTTCCTCACGATTTTGCCCATTTTCAAGCGTTTTAATACCCATTATAGTTAGCGAGTACTTCTTAAATTGGCATAATTTATTACCTACAACTCGCAATGCTACAATATCATCTCCATCATTGATAGTTGCCTCTATTAAATTGCTTTCTCCAACTGTTGAATACATACCTGTAGCAGACTTTAAAATACCATCAGGGTAATACTTTAACTGGTTGTCTTTTCCTTTTATTCTCACATTCCCATAATAAGCTCTCCTGTTAAAAATACAGGCTGTTTTCCATCCAGTTCCATCGCTTTCAAACCCAATAGGTTCATCCCATGCTAATTGATATTTATCAAAAAAACTTTGGAAAGCTGGTACTGTTTTATATATAAGGTGGTCTGTTACTGGTCCTCCTGAAGTATTAGTATAACTAGTTCCATAATGAGATACATTTCCAAAAGTTGTTAAGTCTTGCCATTTTCCTGTAGCAAAAGATTTCCATCCTTTATTTAAGTCAATTTCACAAATTAAATAAATATTGTTTGGGTCTGTATTTATAAACCTTCCATAAATCTCTACCCCTTTTAAGCGAGTATTTAAAACACCATCTTTTTCTGATAATCCTGACCAGGTAGGGTTATTACCTTTGCCACTAATTAACTGAGGACCAATACCTATATGCAATCCTAAAGCACAAGAATCAGCTTTGGGGGCAGTAGAAAACGGAACATTAGTTGAGTCAGCTCCATCATTTCCTCCATCAAAAGTATGTTGATAAAATTGCTGTGGTTGACTTACATAACCGCCTTCGTATATATAGCTGAAGTAAAATTCAGTTAATTCCTTCTTCAAAAAAGAACCTGACATCAATGAGCCAGCTTCACTTTCTTGACCATCTATCCAATCGTACTGAATCTTTATACCTAGAGGATGGCTAGCCCAAGCACTAGAGCTATTAGGATTGCTTTTTATTAAGGTTTCATCTGTTGTTCCATCTAAGAAAGTAAACAATCCGTTTACTTTAGTAGCTATATGAGTATCTTGCCCTTTTAATGCTGTAGCTGGGCTATTTGTTATTTTAACTCTATAGGGATGAGGGCATAAAGCATCTGTACTAAAACCTAAGGCCATTTCAACCTGAGGACTATTGCTGTTATAATTATTACTAGCACTATCAAATTGAGTTTTTAAATAAGTATGGTTTAAATCTAAATATCCAAACCATTGAGGTCTGTTGGTAGCTTTAAAAGTTGTATCACTAGCAAACAAATGCCCTTCTGCGTCTATATAAGAAACATCTACGTTTGTAGAAGAATCCCAATAACGAACATTTAAGTTTGATAAAGCAGAGGTAACTGCTGTACTTAAAGTAAATGTAGCTGGAGATGCAGAAGAATCTTGAGCAGTAATTGTAGTACCAGGAACAATGCCAGTTCCTCGAACTTGTTGGCCCACTAAAGAAGGGTGTGAACCAGCAGAAAATGAAGTATAGGTTCCATTTGTGCTACCATTTGATATATTAACACCGCCTATATATTCAGTTTCATTAAATTTGAAATCCATTTGCCAGTCTATCCAAGAGTCGTTTTCTAATGAATATACAGTTGACATAGAATTTTGATTTGTGATTGCAACTAAGTGCTGATATCTCTGCCCATCTGATATTTTTTCGCTATGATTTACAATATTTGTTTTTGATACAGTAACCTCTTTTATTCCATAAGCTTGCAAAGTGTCACTATCTTGAAATATCCTCACTTTATCATCTAGTATTTCAAATTTAACTTGGTGTTCTGTATCTATACCTGCAATAACTCCATCAGCGTCATAGAACAATCCAGATTTTACATCCATAGCATTTTGACCCAGTTCCACATCGTATGTTCTTGTGTACGAAGTTTGAGCAGATTGTTCAACATTTGTATAGTATGTTATAGTTACGCCATATGTCGCAGTTTCAAAACTTGAAATATTAGCAAGATTATATGACCATTCGCTAAACTGACCAAAACTTGGAGCTTCATTCATCATATAGAAGAATGCTCCACTTTTTTGGCATAAGTTACTACCATCTTTAGTTACAATAGGTTCAAACCAATGTCCGTGAGAAGGAGGTGCTAATTGGTCGTAAGTATATTCAACTCCATCTATAGTTTTCTTTGGAGAGGCAGTACTTGAATCTCCGTATGGAAAAAATCCAAATCCGTGTGCATAATTACTAACCCCATCTGGATGCTCAGAAGGGAAACTTATATTCATCTTACCCCAATAATCCCATTCTATTACCATTCGATATGCATAAGCATCATTTTGAGTAGCACTAGCATTGAATGGAGTTGCACCAAATTCAATTGTATTAGTAGAACTATTAGCAGACCCACCATTAGGCACAGCTTCTATTTTAAACGCACCTCCATTTCTATTAGTAGTGGGATAGACTTTTGAGCCTTCTGAATTTGTATAATGAAAATTTCTGCCTCTCGCATTTTGGGATGGCGTATCTGTATAAACAGTAGTATTACTTTCAAATGTCTTGGATGCATCAAGCCAATTAGAGTTAGTAGCAGAAATCATACCTATAGCTTCACTACTACTTTCAGTAAATCCATGAATTCCATTTGAGTCTATTGGACCAAAAGAAGCTTTTACTGTATCTGAACCATTTATTCTAGTGTCGCCACCAGCTAACGTTTTAAAATGCCATGGAATAACAGGGTCTGTATAATCCGAACCTTCCTCTGTGGAACTTAAATAATGTTTATGACTCATCTTTTCTAATTGATTAAGAGTGAGGCCTTGAATAGAGTTTTTTGGAACAGTAGCCTCAAAATTTTCCGCAAAAGGATTATATACTATCGTATTGACAATATACTCTTCTCTATCAACATCTTTAATAATTAAAGCTCTATCTGTCCAGTCTACTGATGTATTATACCCAGTAATTGGCGATTGGAATGGAGTAAAATACAATTCCATATTTGCTCTTTTAGAAACCGCTACAACTGTAGCAGTAGGGGCAGTTAAGTTAGTAGTCTGACTAGAACTATCTAGATTGAAATCAGCAGACCACGCATGAATATTTTTTGAATAACCATCAGATAGTTCTGTATTTAATTCGTTATTATTAGCAATTGCCTCATCTGGAATAATTTTAAGCTTACCAACATTATCTGCTATAAAGTTAACACAATCTGCCATTTGATTATCTTTTAACGATAAAGCATCTACTCCTTTGGCAACACCGCCACTAAAATCCCTTATTGATTTTGACTCTTTAGGCACTTATTATTTTCCCTCCATAAGAAGTAATACCATTCACAATATCAAGCACTACTAAATTGAAGTTGTTATTTGAATATATATCTACAATAGCAACATTATGAGTCCAATTTGTAGGACGACCACTAAGATAATCTTTTGTCATATCAGTTAAACATCCCATTGAATACGCCATGTGTGGTCCTGAGATGTGTGTGATGACTGCTTTTTGGGAGTCGTGTGTATGCCCATAGATGATGTTACATCCCATTTGTAAGGCGTGAGTTCTTGCATGGGCAATTCCCATGTAGTGTCCTCCGTGGTAAGCGTATAATTTGCTTCCAAACACTTTAATGACTTTACCATAGGGTGCCCATTTATATCCACGTTCATCGAATTTAAAAGCTCTTCTGGAATGGTAATGTTTAAGGTATGGGTTTTCTTCGACAAAGTGGTCAAACCATTTTTCGTGATTCCCTTGAGTGAACTGCTTTTTTTTGCAGTTAATCTTATCCAAAACCTCATCAATTCTATCAAGTCCTTTATTGCCCTCTTTGATTTCCTTTTCAATAAACGGAAGTTGATATTCAAGAGGTGGGCGTTTCTTTTTACGCCATTGCCAATGACTGACTGATTCTCCATCAACTGTATCTCCTAATAGTAAAAAAGCAGAAGGCTTTACTGTTTCTAATACGTTTAAAGCACATCGAAAAGCCTTTTCATCATGATTGGGGAAGTGGATGTCTGGAAAGACAACAACTCTTTCTTTTATTTTCATAGTTCCTCATTTAGTCAAGTATCTCAAAATGAACTAAGTCATCGAAACGATTATCCTTAGTAGTTCTTTTGCCCTTAAACTGAGATGATGCATTCCAGTCGCCTCCCCAGCGAATTTTATACCCAAGTTGATTTGCAGTAGCTAACATCCACCCTCCTAAGTAATGAAAATCATCTCTAGCATCCCAATCTATAGGATATGGCGAAATATCAACTGCTTTGCCTTGTACGTGTTTACCAAACTTAGTTTTACTTAAACCTTTAGCCACCAATTCGTCTTGTCTTTCCTGGCTCCTAATACCTTCTATAACAGTAATATCAAAATATTCAACAACTTCATTTAGGAGGTGAACTAATCTTTCGTCCACCCCCTCTAATCTTTTCTTACTTCTTTTACCTAGCTTAGGCATTACATACCAATTTTTTTAAGTAACACTACTTTAATTACTTTCCATAAAGCCTGAAGAACTGCTTCTTCTGTTTTTTCATTAATGATAGGGATATCTACAGCTTTGTTTATTTCTGCAATTATCTCTTTACCATTCTCATCTGACAATAAGTCGTCTGCTATTAACTTTGCTAACATTATATCAACCTCATTAGTACGTTTATTATTATTGGCAAGCTGACCACAGCCATAGTACCTAAGACTTGCATCTTAGCGATTGACCTTTCATGGTTCTCAACTTTGCCATTTAATTTTTCTAAATGCTTTTCTACTCTATTTAATACAGAGTAAATATTTTTAAGTCTTTCATCGTGCTTTACAAGCAATGCGTATATATCTTTAGTATCCATTAATTAATTGGTGTTTCTAATTCTATCTAATTCTTTTTCTAAATAATCAATTCTTTGATTTTGTTTAATATCGGCTGGTATTTCTGCATTTTGATTTGCTTTAGCATCTTCTTCCATTCTAC
>Ga0209645_1000103_pt1 | contig 41527 bp, 34 predicted proteins | sample ETNvirenome_6_30_FD_184070 | JGI IMG/M metagenome (GOLD analysis project Ga0209645, IMG submission 184070) | Marine viral communities from the Pacific Ocean - ETNP_6_30 (SPAdes) (version 2) | ecosystem: Environmental > Aquatic > Marine > Oceanic | place: Pacific Ocean | collected 2013-06-19
CCTTTTATACTTTCGTCAAAATGTTTAACTAACTTACTTTTAGAAACCCCAAAAAACAATCCATCCACTAAGACTACAGGCATTAAATTAAGTCCTATATCTTTAGAATATCTTGTTAACCACCTATTACCATCTTTTTCGTGGTATACAGCACCATGCATTTTTGAAAAGTCGTCCCACCATCTACCGGTGGTTGAAAGGTATCGAGTACCCGCTACACCTATAATTCCAAAATCAGGATGCTTAGAAAAGTTCTTTAACATTTTTCTACCCCAATTTTTCGTATCAAATTTTATATCATCATGACAAAATACGACTTTATCGTTAGTAGCTTTTTTTAAACCCATATTATAGACCTCATTAAGTGAGTATTTTCCAGGATTTTCGTAAGGTAAAATCTCAACATTGTGTACCCCACAAGTAGACTTTATTAATTTAACAAAATCTTCATTTATTTTTTTTGTACTAAATACTATCGATAAACTCATTTTATTCTATACCTGTTGACCCAAATCCACCATCACCTCTTTGGGTTTTTGTTAAGTTATTTACTTTTACTAGTCTAGCCCACCTACCTGAAATTACTGGAGAAACTACCGCCTGTGCTATTCTATCACCATGATTAATAACAAAATCATCTTTACTTAAGTTCATTAAAATAATTTTTATTTCTCCGTTATAACCCCTATCTACAGTACCTGGTGTGTTTAGTACGGTTATCCCACTTTTAATAGCTAGACCACTTCTAGGTCTAACTTGGATTTCTAAACTTTCGGGTAACTCAAAATGAATTCCTGTAGGTACTAATCCTCTTTCTAAAGATTTAAGTGTCATAGGTTCTTTTAGATTAGCTCTTAAATCCATACCACTATCGTCTATATATTTGTAAGATAAATCTAAGTTTGTAGAATTGTTCTGATATTTAATTACGGGTTTCACACCCTCCATAGCAGACTTAACAGTTTCGTCTTCCAAATCCTTTAACATTTTAGAATCTACACCTAAATGAGATAACATTTTTTCATCACTTATAGAATTTTCTTCGTTACTAACAACACTTTTAATTCTGTCCCATGTACTACCTAATTTATCTTTCATTTTATTTGTAATATTGTGGTGTTAGTTCCGGGTGTAAAATATCCTCAAAAGGAGCCTTAACTATAGACACAACTTCAGAATCTCTAGTGTCTTCAGACAAATAAGTTGCCAACCTTTTATTAACTTCGTATAGTGACTCTGCCTCTACTACGTACTTAAATTTTTTTACTTTTGCGTTCCCCTCGTTATCTAAAACTCCGGTTTCAAATGCTACTATTGCTTGATAATACATAATTTTTATTTTTTATTTATTCTTTTATTTATGTTTTTTTCTATTTGACTAGAAAGGTATAGTCCACTTACAAGACCAACCCCAAAACCTACTATTAATGTTAATATACCCATACTAAGATTTATTTATTATTTCTCTATACCATTCTGCTCTTTGGGTGGTTACAGTTTTTAATGTATACCTAGGGTATACAGTCTCATACAATCTTTCACCCAAATCCTCCACTAGAGAAGGGTTGTCTATTAGTTTTTTAATGTGCTGGTACCACAATTTATGATTTTTACTTTTTGGTATCATCATAGCATTGCCCTTATCATCAAAACCACCACCAAACTTAACAGCGTTTACACAATCAATAGTGTATGGACCATAATCCTGTAATACTAAAGCTTTTTTATGGAATCCAGCTTCTATAACTTTTAGTTGTGATTTTACCTTATTAAAAATATGTTCTTTAAGTGGTGCCAAACTCACATCAAAATTGTTATAATTAGAAGCGTAAGTTGTGATTGGTTTAGTCCAGACTCTTCTATAGTTAGAATTTTCATCACCGGTAATTTGTTTTTTCTTAAAAGATAAAAGTTCTTCTCTGTAAGATTCGTCACCTAAAATTCTATAATTATCAGTCATAATTTGTTCGTATTTGTACCACACAGACTCCATAGGTTGGATAGGTCTTTGAGTCTGTTGTCCAGTTTTTTCATCAAAAACAGTCATAGTACCTCTTAAATCATAACCACATAAAACTACTTGAAACTTGTCTTTTCTATCATTATATAGTCTACCAGCAACACCACTTAAAATTTCCAAATCTTTTATGTGAGAGGAGCCACCCAACCAACCAACTCTAACTTTATTACTTTTTGTTGGTTTTGGGATATATTGTTTTTCTTCGTGGTCTATAGCATTTGGATATATAAAAACATTTTTATTTAGTTTTTTGATTTCGTCAGCAAATACTGTAGTTGTAGTTGTAACATATCTCGCTAAAGTAAGATTTGTTCTTATTTTTTCATCTATTTTATTATTTTTTACAATCATATGAGCCGGATGGTCCACAGTAGGTAACCAGTAGTCATCTATATCACACACATGAGGTATACCCCACTGTGTTAATCTTTTAGCTAATGCAGCAGAAGCTTCATAATCTGGGCCTATACTTCTATGGTAATGAATTAAATCATAACCTTTCCAAAAATCATCATCATAGTAAGGTGGGTCATAAACTATATCTACCCAAAACTCTTCCGGGTACATGTCTTGTAAGTATGTATGTGGGTCGACAGACCTAAACTTTGATACCCCTGTTCTATCAGAGGGTAGTACACAAATTTTATATTTCTTTTTTTCCATGTTTTAATTATAACAGGAAAAAACGAATTTGTCAAAGGGGTTTAGGGGTTTATTTTACAGTCTTTGTAGAAGTTATCTTACCGTAAAAAACTTTATCACCAACACGGAATTGGAAATTTTCATTCATATCACTTCTAAGGCCAATACTTTCATTGATTTTGGTATCAACAACCTCATCTAGAATTTCTCTTACAGATTCTTTTATGATACTTTTTAAGTTTTTAGAAGATAGTTTTTTTGTGTTACTAGTTGGTTTGTTGTGTCTTTGTGGTTTTTGTGTTGAGGTTGTTCCCATACCTTGTTTATTCATTTCATTTTTAACACCACTTAAAAACTCTTCACTTAAACCAACACCACCACCATTAAAAGGAACATCAGGTATAGGATTTTCAATCATAGCTTTTTTTATAGCTTCAGGTAATTTAGAATTTTTTATTTGTGATTCTGTCATACGTGCTTTTGGTGTTAGGTCTTTTTTTGCACTATTGATGTCTATGTTGGGTAAATTAGGTGTGGGTATAGTACTAGGTGTCGATTCACTTAATAATCCATTAGAATCAGTTATATTACCCATAGACATAGCACGGTTAGTGTTTCCTTTTGGAAAATCACCATCATCTACTTTAGTCATCACTTTTCTAGCGTTTATTAAAGATTGTTGTAAAGTTGTCATGTCTGGCATAATTTTAAAATTTTGAATTGTACATTACTCTTGTCATAGAGTTATCCCCTACAGGATTATATAGTGGAGGTTCACCAAAAGTCAAGAATAAACTATCATCACCTTTCTTAGGTTTCATACTTTTTATCCTATCGACCCTAAACAACCTCCAGTCAGGCAAAGGAATTCCTTTTTCATTAACTTTAAGTGAGGGACCCGATGTTTGGTATGCTCTTATAACAGGGTTATTTTTTTTAGAGTATCCGTAAGCTACTGGTTGGATTACTCGCACATTACCACCATCAGGTAATTTTTCGTCATCTAAATACCTAAGCTCACAAGTATGTTTGTTGGTGATAGCGTCTTTTATAACACTATTAGAAACATTCTCAGTTAATAACTCTATTAAAGAACCTATTAATTTCATTTAATTATTGTTGTGGTGCGTAACCATTACCTGAATCTAAATTACCTGCACTATATTCGTTTTGTTTACTATATAGGTTGGTTTTTAAATTATTGATTCTACCGGTGTTTGCTTCACCATTCCCCATAATATCAGTACGTGTTCCGATGTCTTCACCGAAAACATCAAGATATATTGCACTACCCTTACCTTTATCGTCACCATTAGATAAGGCGTTTGGGTGGTTTGCACTATACCCAGTTTCATCCCCTACTTGATAGGTATTTTTAACAATCATTTGTTCTCTAAATTTAGCTGATTGTTGTGTTAATTGTTCACCTGGTTTTTTTTGATTATAATCTGGCATAATTTTTTATTTTAAAAGTTGTTTTATTCTGTTTATCTCTTCGTAAACAGCTCTATTATTAAGTATATCGTCACTATTTTTTGCTACTTTAATTTTTCTTACTTTTGTTGGGTTTTTAGACTTATCTTTGGTATGGGTTTTTTTAAAAACGTTTTCTTCACCCGCATTTTGTCTAATTTTTTTAGACTGATAAACACTATCTCTTCTTCCCTCTAGAGAATTATTTATAAAATCTAACATATCATCACCACCAACCAATGAATATTCATCACCTTCTAAATCGTTTTCTAATTCATGTTTAAATTTTTTGGCTTGAGGGTAGGTTAGTTTACCGTCACTCACCATATTACTACAACGAGTATACCCCTTATCTCCAGCTTGTAATTTAGATAAACCAACCTTTAATAAATCTATTAAAGAATCAGGTATTACATAAACATCATTTTTTAAATCATTATTCATTACTACTTATCTTATTTAGTAATTCCTCGATAGAAACACCTTCAGCAGATGCAAGTCTAAGTAATTGTTTTATTTTTACATCCAACATAGAATTTTTACCATCGGACAAATCCTTATCGTCCTCCCTAGTAGATAATATAACCTCAATCATATTTTTAGCTTTATCTTCTGCTAATTTTTTAATTTTTTCTTTTTCAGTTAATCTTTGCTGTCCTTTTTTATCCAAGGATTTAGTTTTACCCATAGCTTCAGCTCTTTCTTTAGCTTCATCCTCCTCCATATCATGTTCTTTTTTAAAATATTCTATAGTCTCTTCAGCATTTTTAAATTCTGTATCTTCATAACCTAAAACTTCACTCATATCATGTTCACCTAACTCCTCAACAGACTCACCATAATATCTTTTAAAATAATGACCACCACCAGTCCACACACCTGCTTGACTGGTTCCTTTTACAGCGTCATCAGTAGTTTTTCTTGCTCCTATAGTCTTGTTAGTGTCTGTTCCAGGTGGTATTTTACTACTAACCATTGACCCATCAAAATCTACTAGTTCGGTAACTTCTTTCTCCGATGTATCTTCGTTATCTAATTCATCATCTAAAATATCTTGTATTAATTTTAAATGTTCTTCATCTTTATTGGTCTTTGCGGCTTCATCTAAACACTTAGCTGTAAACCTATCGGATTTAGGTTCTATATTAAACTTAAAAATTTCAGAAAGAGTTAAAAATTTTAAAGGAGAAATACTTTTTCCTTCATTTAAATCCTTTCTTAAGACCTTAAGTTCATCAATAACATGATTAATTGCTTCGGTTCTTTTCATTTTACTTTTATATATAAATATCTAAACCAATCAAATAGTATTTATTAATACATGGGAACACAAAATTTAAATAACTTTTACTTCAACAGATTGGACAGTAAACTTAATTATAGTGAGTATTATGATTTATTTTTAGCGTCCGATGAAAAAGATTTTAATACAGAGGTAGTTTGGTCAAACTCTATCGTAGGACATAATAATGGTGACACACTTCCTGTATGGATTGATTTATCAGACCCTAACTGTGGTACACAACCAAGTACAGCATGTATGTACCAATACCCTATGGGTACAGTATCAACTTATTATACTGACACAAATTATAGACCTTTTAGTATTCTAAGTAAAAACCACTGGTCTAAAGCAAAATCTTGTTGTGATTGTCCTTATAGTGGGGTCCCATCAGGTCTTTATAGTGGTACTGGTTATTATGAAGTAGCAGATATTATATGGACAGGACTAGATAATGGTTTACTTAATTTATCAGAGATGGACCCTTATACAACACATCTAACTTTATACTGTGACAATAATGCTGCATCACTCAACACTACTCTATCGTTTGATAAAAGATTTAAAATGAATCAGGTTAAAGCCTTCGGTACCCAAATGGCAGGAACTCAATGGTACACAGACACCTCAATACTGAACGCGACAGATTCATCAGGGTACTATCAAGAATTAAGAGGTGGGTTCTACCAAGGATTTTATAAATTATATGGTTACCCATATGAAGTACTCCCAACAAGACCAAATAAAGGATGGTCTTTTGAAACTTATTTAAAATTAACAACAATTACTGACAGTGTATGTAACGGTTTTACTTCTCCTTGTTGTGGTACTCCTGTTGGGGACCAAGAAATTATATGTGGTAGTGATGGTAATTGTTACAATGCAAGTGGATGGAACCTATATCAATTTAAGAGTACAGCTACAACATACAATTTTGGTAGTGCAACTACAGTGTGTAGTCCATTAAGTAGTAATGACATGCCAATGTATTTGTTAAATTATAGTTTAGCTGGACGATTTGGTATGTCTGTTATGGACACAAATAATGGTGGGTTCTTTTTCTATAAAGGAATAAGAGCTGAGGACAAATACCAACATAGGAATGGTTTATCTGCGGACACACAACTTGATTATTTATCCGCATGTACCACACTAACAGGAATTACAGGATGTTGTAATACAGAAGAAAAAGAGGTAAAACTAACCAACCAAAACAAGTCACCAAACCCTAAATATGATGTCTATAGTAACGCCTTTGGTGTTAGATTAACTGATGATATGAGATTGGGGTATAGAACGATTAGATATACTGGAGAGTGTGTAACCACAGGTGAAACTTGTAATACTGGTAGTACTTTTAATTGTGATTATGTGATAGAAGAAAGTTATTCAGAACCAATATGTAATTTTATAATTGCAAATGGTAATTGTAAGGATACGTGGATACAAGTAGATGTTGTTTTTGAAAGAAATTTATACCTGGAAGATTGTGAAATATTTAATAATGGTGGAATTAATGACTTAGTTAAAGTTAGGACTGATAAATTCCAAAGGTACGGAACACATAAAGGAAGTTCTAGTCCTTACGGTTGTCACCCAACACCACCAATACCAGAAGATAAACCATGTAAAGACCAGTACCCAAGATTTATAGAAGATGCTTATTTTAATTTTGATTGTCATGGTGCACAAGTACAAAGTTGGTTTGGAGAAAGAGAATATAGATTGGGTACCCTAACTTTTTATGTTAATGGAAGAAGAGTTCATAAAGTTGAAAATTATGAAGAAATAATACCTAGACAATTAAATACCAATAGACAAACCCAGGTTGGTGTTGCTTATAATATGTCTTGGGGTGGTGGAACTTTTGGACTAAGGGAAAGTCTAATACAAAGAAACTTACCATTAACTGGTGACCAATGTACCATAGATAATAGTACTACTTTTATAGATTTAAATTTAACACCAGATAGACGATTATTAAGTGATAATTTTGCGGGGTCATTTGTTGGGGGTATATCACAAATGATGTATTATATTAAACCGTTAACTCCGGATGAGATATACCATAATTTTACCATTAATAAAGACCGATATAATCTTATAGATTGTGAAGAATGTGAACATTGTAATAATGGATGCGTAGACTGTAGTTTACCATCGGCAGATAGTAATGTAACCATAAACCCATCAACCTTTACAACAGAAGAAGCATGTATAATAACAAATAATACACCAGGAGATTGTGCAGGAAAAACATTTATAGGTTTGTATGATATAGACCCAGTTACTTGGGATTGGATTATTCACCCACTAACTTACTTCTCGGACGACCCAATAAACCAGAATACTCCTTTTGAAGATGTTTTTTGGGAACAGTACAACGATGACCTTTTAGATGGTTCAGCTATATCAGCTGCATGTTATACATCAAGTTGGTACGCTCCAGAAGGAAGGCCTTTTTGTACTGGTTTAATAAGTGGTGGAACTCATTGGATGTGGTACCTAGTTGGGGTATATGTAAAATATACTGGTACGATGTCTCAGACTTTACCAGGAACGTCTACATGGTTGGATGTTGTAGCTTATTTTGTAAACGCAGGAGCACCAGTAACTAGTTCTATGACTTTTAGTCAAATAAAAGCACTTCCAGGAGTCTATCTTTATGCGTCTAATGGTAACCCATGTATTTGTAGTTAATAATAAGTAATTTGTATGATATTTATAATAAAATAAGATAAATGGAATTTTTTATTAGAAAAAACTCATTAGAACCAATACTAAAGATGCAAGTCGTGCAAGATGGTAGAAACGACTTTAATAGTTTTCACGATAAACTAGCTAATTCTAGTATATATTTTTCTATGAAAGATGTTAAGACTGGAATTCCTAAAATATTAAATGCTGCGGCAAATATCGTCGCAAAAACACCCACATCGGTTAATGCACCCACAGAATACTACATTTATTATAAATGGAAATCTAGAGATGTTAATAAAGTGGGTAGATTTGAAGGACAATTTATCATATATTTTCATGAACAAAATTGTTCAGAATTAATTGTTCCTATCCGTGAAGATTTATTTATTAACATAACGGATTCTTTTGTGGGACAACCTTGTACACCACCTTGTTAATTTATTGATTACTTAAATTTCTTTACCTATCTTTGTATGTAATCACATGCAAGAATTAAATAAAGAAAATATGACAGAAAAAGCTACTCCGGAGGAGATAGAAGCGTTTTTACTTGGTAATGACCCAGAAAAGTATATTGTAGCCTTGGAATATGGGTGGAGAAGTAGTAAAATATATAAAATAAAGGAAGACCCAAAAAAAGGTAAAATAATTGAAACTGATACATTTATCCCTTTTTGTTGGGTTGGTGATTTGAGTAAAAAGAATTTTTATAACGGTAGTAAACAGGCTCAAAAAGAGGCTATATCTAAACACGGTATTTTAATAGAAAAATTACATAGTGGTGACGATGAAAGATTAAATAATGGTTTAACTTATTTAATTAAAACAACAAAAACATATAGAGATTTAGTAAGTTTTTTTAGACAAGGTGGTATAAATCCTTGGGATAGTGACAACAGGGATGCAATTATGATTCTACCACCAATAGAACAATACTTGGTACAAAAAGAAAAAAGATTGTTTAAGGGTTTTGAAGAATATGACGACATACATAGATTTGTTTTTGACTTGGAGACTACAGCATTAAATCCAGAAGACGGTAGAATTTTTATGATTGGTATGAAAGATAATAGGGGGTTTGAAAAGGTTATAGAAATTGGTGAAAGTGAGACTGAAGAAGTTGAGGCTATATATGAATTTTTTGAAACTATAAATAACTTAAGACCAACAATCATAGGTGGGTACAACTCATCTAACTTCGACTGGAACTGGTTATTTAAAAGAGCAGAAATACTTCAGATGGATACCACACAATTTAAAACGCTAAATCCTAATGAAGGATATAAAATTAATGATGGTGTTTTAAAATTAGGTGCAGAAATTGAGGATTATAAACAAATAAAAATTTGGGGTTATAATTCTTTGGATATTGCACATGCTGTTAGGAGAGCACAAACAATTAATTCTGAAATAAAAAGTTGGGGATTAAAATATATAACACAATTTTCTAAATCAGAAAAACCTAATCGAGTTTATGTTCCTGGGGATAAAATCGCTTCTACGTATAGAGAGAATAAGGAGTTTTATTTAAATGTTGAAAATGGAAAATATAAACCTGTTGGTGGGGAAGGACTATTTGATATAGACAAGAAATTCCCAAAAGTATATAAAAAGGTTGGTGGTGCAGAAATAGTAGAACAGTACCTAATGGATGATTTATGGGAAACTATGGAAGTAGACGGACAATTTAATCAAGCATCATTTTTACTAGCAAGTATGGTACCAACATCATATGAAAGAGTGTCAACAATGGGTACAGCTACTTTATGGAAAATGTTAATGTTGGCGTGGTCTTATCACAAAGGATTAGCGGTACCATCAAAAGACTCTAAAAGGCCTTTTGTAGGTGGACTTTCTAGACTTGTAAAAACAGGTTACTCCACTAATGTACTAAAGTTAGACTTTAGTTCACTTTACCCATCAATACAATTGGTTCACAACGTGTTTCCAGAATGTGATATTACAGATGCTATGAAAGGTATGTTAAAGTATTTTAGAGATACTAGAATTATGTATAAAAACTTAGCCTCTGAATATTACAGTAAAGATAAAAAGAAATCGGAGTCTTATGGTAGAAAACAATTACCTATTAAAATTTTTATAAACTCTATGTTTGGTTCTTTGTCAGCACCACAAGTTTTTCCTTGGGGTGATATGAATATGGGTGAAAAAGTAACCTGTACAGCTAGACAATATCTAAGACAGATGGTTAGATTTTTTATGGATAAAGGTTATGACCCATTGGTTATGGATACGGATGGTGTTAACTTTTCTTGTCCTTTAGATGTGGAGGATAGGTCTTATGTTGGTTTAGGTAATAACGAATTAGTTAAAAAAGGTAAGGAATATAAGGGTAGTGAGGCTGATGTTGCTGAATATAACGATTTATTTATGAGAGGTGAGATGGGGTTAGATACAGATGGTCAATGGCCTTCTTGTATTAATGTAGCTAGAAAAAATTATGCGTTATTAATGTCTAGTGGAAAAGTTAAATTAACTGGTAATTCTATTAAGTCTAAAAAAATACAAGGATATCTAGAAGAGTTTATAGATAAAGGACTTAGAATGTTATTAGAAGGTAGAGGTGGTGATTTTGTAGAATATTATTATGAGTACTTACAAAAAATCTACGATAGAGATATTTTACTCGCAAAAATAGCTAATAAGTCTAGAGTAAAACAAACTATAGAATCCTATAAAAAAAGATGTACACAAAGAACAAAAGCCGGAAATTTAATGGCTAGACAAGCACATATGGAGTTGGTTATAGCTAATAATTTACAAGTATCTTTAGGGGATACGATTTACTATGTGAATAATGGTAAAGCTATGTCACATGGTGATGTACAAAGAAAAAAGAAAAAGGATGGGACAGAAGAAATTGTTTTAAATTCCTATCTAATTTCCGAAAATGATTTAGAAAATGGTATGAAAGGTGAATACAATGTACCTAGATATATAAACACTTTTAATAAACGTGTAGAACCATTATTAGTTTGTTTTAAAAAAGAAGTGAGAGACAGTTTATTAAAAAAGAAACCAGAAGATAGAGAATACTACACTAAAACTCAATGTACGTTAATTAATGGAGTACCTAGGAAAGAAAGTGACCAAGACTCATTAGAGGAAATATTAACATTATCACCAGAGGAAAAAGATTATTGGACAAAAATGAATCTGAGTGAAAACTATTTTATGGAAGAATTAGGAATTCTTTAGACCATCAGAACTAACTATCACCCAAGAGGATAAGTCTTCAACATAAGAAAATTCAACACAACTATCACCATCTAAATGTAGTGACTCCCATTTCATATCTATTAAACCATTATCTGGAATCACCTCAACAGAAGACAAAGATTTTATTTTTAATTTTTTATCTTTTTTAGAGTTTAAAGTTATTTTACAACTTTCAGTAACAACTAATAAATCTTCTCCATTACTAATATAATCTTTATTAATTACTTTTGTTGTGGTATCGGTTTCTACTGTTGGGTCTATGTATAAGTTCATACCGTCTTTATACAATCCTTGTAATAGGTTTAAAAGAGCAACCGATAATAGCTTGTATTGAATGTTGTCCGGTCTACCTTTACCATCGTATATAACCAATTCTCTAAATCCTAAAGCATCCAGTTCTTCAGCTATTAAACCAAAACCATCAGCACCAGTTTCTATATATTTAAAAAAATATGTATTTAAATCTAATAATTTTTTATACCTTTCAGTTCCGATAGCTCTTAATGATGTTTTGTATCTTCTAGAAGAAGAAGAACCTCTAACGACATTTCCAGATTCGTCTATTTGTAAATCCACATTTCCACTAGTAACGGTATCTAATAATAGACCTAAATTACCTATTTGTAGTGTACTCGCACTTATACCTGGATTTGTTGACAAACTACTGTTAGTACCACTTAATGGTGGTGTTGGTAATTTTCCTATGGCTACTACTGGTGTATATCCAGTTATAGCTGAAAATGGTGTGACGGTTACCATGGACGAACCCGAAGTTGCAGAATAGGGTGCAACCATAAATGTATATCCTGTGGTAGAAGCGGTATAATTACAAGCACCACAAAGTTCGGTCCAGTCTTTACATTTATAGGCCATAAAATCACCACAACCTGTTAGACCTGCACCTACTGTACAAGCTGAACCAATATCCACCGTTTGTTCAAAAGTAGACGAACCAGAAAAGACACCAACTGTGTCCCCACTTTGTTTTAGTTGTCTGCTATAATCTACTTTAGTATAAAATCCCATGTTATATTACAAATATAGAACCAGGATTCATTGGTCGATACCCTAGTGATTTATTTAAATTTTCAGCTTCCATAGCCTTTCTTTCTAACATTTTATCGTTACGAAGTCTTTCTAATCTTGTCATTAATTCTTCTACTAACTTAGCCATTTCATCTTTTGCTTCACTAAGTAAGTCAGAATATTCCATAGTTAATTCTGAGTCAGGTGTTTTAAGATTACCACTAAATTTACCTCTTACTCTACCTAACATTTCTTTTGCTTTTGCAAAAAAGTATCTTCTTACCCATGCTTGAGCTGGTGCATTAAGTTCAGTAAAAGTCATTTCGTCTAAAGTTACATCACTAGGTAATAACACAATATCTTTATTGGCCGCTAAACACTCATCCCTATTTTCAGGACCAGAATCATAGTACCAATAATACACACGATGCTCGTTGAATTCTACATTACCAAAATCAAATCTACCTCCAGGTACATTATATAAGTGAACATATTTAGGTCCATGTATACCACCAGCACCCGCAGTTATTCTGTATGTCATATCACCACCTATTAATCTATTTTTAAGATTTCTATCTTGCATTCTAAGTAAAATATCAAAAGCTGGCATTAAAAAATATGAACCTTGAATTCCCATTTGAGCAAAACCTCCTGGCCCACCTAGACCCATACCTCCACCAAAACCACCAAAAGCACCTAAAAATGGGTCAATAAAAGATTCGTTTAATTCAGCTCTACTATACCACAGAATTTCATTTATTTCTCTACCAGCTGGTATTTCATAAATTTGGGTATTTGCACTAAGATTAAAATAATCTTGTTTTAGTTGGTAAGGTCCACCAGCTTGTAATCCAACGATTTTAGAATAAGCGTACGTAAACGACGTTTCAAAATTTAAATCCCTTGTTAAAAAAGCACTAGTCAAAGAAATAACATCAAGGTCTTGACCGTATAAAGACGACCACTGATTTTCTATTAACCAATCTTGGACGTACTGACCATAATCAAGTATTGCCAATTCAATAGCAGTATCTAACATTTCATCCTCAAGTTCAACACCTCTAATAGGTGCACCTAACATATGTCTTACCTGGTTAAATAATTTTTCTCTTTTTGCTGGTTCAATTGTTGCTGGCATAATATATCCTTTCTATATAAATACTTAGAAGTTGGCATTAAAAAAGGTCCCGTAAGGACCTTTTATAAAATATGTGTTTAAATAATTACTTTTGTTCTTTAATTACTCTTTCTACAATTCTTTTAAGTGTACCTTGGTTAATCTTAACAACCTTACCTTCTCTTACACCTTGTAAAGCATTATACATTTTTCCATGACCTTCAGATTGTTCATTTTTCTTTTCCACTTCAGACTCTTTTTCTTTTTCTTTTTCATTCATCTCCGTATCCACCATATCTTCATAGATGTCTTCAATATGTCTTGCAGCTGTCTTAATCTTTTTTAAATCACTAAAACTAAGTGTAGCATCTCCCGCTTTATGACCCACTAACAAAGACTTAAGACTTTTTAAAGCCTTATAAGCTTTTTTTAATTCTGATTTAATGTCAGCTTTAGATTCAGTTAAAGTTGTTAACTGTTTTTTAAGTTGTTTTTTCGTGAATTCTTTTTTATCCATAACAATTGTTTCTATATAAATATAAGGAAAAGTTGGTTTTTACAAACCACTTAAAATTTCACCTAAAATATCTTCTTCATTAATGTTATCACCCATAACAGTGTCTATAACTGATTTCTTTTTATTTACTAATTCATAGATAGTTCTTTCTATAGTATTGTCATAAATAGGGTACATACAAGATACTTTTTTATCTTGTCCTATTCTAAATGCACGGTCTTCACATTGAGACATATCTGAGGGTACAAAAGATAAGTCATTAAATATTACTACTTCAGCAGCTGTTAGTGTGATTCCTACTCCTGCTGCTTTTACATTACCTATAAAAACCTTTACTTTTTCGTCATTCTGAAATCTATCTACACTTTCTTGCCTATCTTCTTTTTTCATTGTACCATTAAGAATTACAGATTCTTTTTTATATTTTTCATGTAAAGTCATTAAAGGTTCTGTAAAATTAGTAAATACAATAACTTTTTTATCTTGTTGTAAACACTGTTCTATTAGTTGGATTGTCTCCTTAACTTTTTCTAAAGCTATGATTTGTCTAACCTTCATCAACTTTGAAAGTTGTATGGATAGTCCCTTATTCCTATTTTGTCTCCTCCAGTCAAGATAATCACCCATTTCGTCTTCATATGTTTTAGATTTTAGTTCCATATGAATAGGGGTTATAATCTTATCGGGTAAATCTAACACATCTTCTTTTAATCTACGTAAAACTTTATCGTTAGTTTTATCACGTAACTCCTCTAAATTAGTAGCACCAAAAGTCAACCATATTTTCCTATACCCCCTAAAAATTTGTTTACCGTCACAATACCTCCTAACATAATTAATCCAATTATTTGCAACTCTTGACCCAACCAACTTTAACAGGTTATAGTAATTCATAGGTCTCGATGTCATAGGGGTACCAGATAATAACCACAATCTATCTATTCTAGAAGTTAAGTTGTTGACCAATTTAGTTCTTTGAGCTTTTCCATTAGACACATAGTGTGCTTCGTCTATGATAACCAAGTCAAACCTAGAATCTAAAATTTGTTTTTTCTTATCTTTGTCTTTGGGTAGGGAGTGGAAGTTTTTAAGTATATCGTAATTAATAATTATGTATTTACCATCTACCCATTTCTTACCTTCTACTATACCCACCGTTTCGTCAGTGTAGTTTTCTATTTCTCTCTTCCAATTAACCTTTAAAGATGCAGGACAAATAATTAATATTTTTTTTGCTTTACAACTTATACTAGCCATAATAGCAGAACTAGTTTTACCTAAACCCATATCGTCTGCTAGGATATATTTTTTATTTGACACTAATTTAGTTATAGCTATTTTTTGGTGTTCAAATGGTGGACGATGGGAAAACTCACCAAAATCAACCTTAACATCAGGATTAGCTCTAGGAATAATTTGATTTTTAGGAACCCAAAAAGAATTAAGTATATCCGAATCAATCACCTTACCCCAAACATGGTAAGCTTTTTCTGTCTCACTAAGTAACTTCTCAATCCAAATAGATTTGGGTGGAGATTGTAAAAATTTGGTTGACATGTATTCTTTAGCTAAATAATCATCTATCTCCATCCATAACCTCACAACCTTAGGTTTTTCACTATAATTTTTATTAATGTAGTCCGCTTGTGAACGTGTTAATGTAAATGTTTTACTATTAAGCATATTATTTCTGAGGCCTATAATATAGTTATTGGCCCCACTATAATCAGCTAATAAATTCTTAGCTTTAATTTCTGGTGGGAAATTTTCCATATTAAAAATATAATAAAAAGAGAAAAGAAAGACAAATTGTATTTATAATAAAAGGACATATTATATGGCAAATAAAAAAATACCTATTACAAGGATATCCAGATTTTTTAGTTCTGAAGATTTTCAGTTAGAACAGAACGTAGGTATGGAGTGGTTACACGGTGACATGCATTTTACTTTGGTTTTATTTAGGGTGGATGCTAGACTTTCAGATGTAGACGATGTTTATGGTGAATCTGGTCCAGAAGAAATTAGATATAAAGCACCGGTAGAGTTTAATGCTTATGTTAAAATAGATGAACCAAAACTTGATAGTTATGCTAATGGTTTAGTTAAGGATTTAGAGCCTGGAAATATGACACTAGGTGTTTATATAAAACATTTAAATGAACTAAATATAGATATTAATTATGGTGACTATATAGGTTATCCTGAAACTGAAAATAAAATGAGATATTATACGGTAACAAATGATGGTAGAGTAACATCTGATAATAAACACACTATAGGTGGGTATAAGGCTTTTTATAGAACTGTTACATGTTCTTATGTGAGTCCTAATGAATTTAAAGGAGTATAATGGCATTACCAAAAAAAGTAAAAAAGAGTTTGAATATATCTCCGGGACCAATCCAGGGACACTATCCTACTGGGTACAATGGTATAACCACACCTAATAGAAGAAAAGAACTAGCAAATCTAATAACTGAAGATGGGACTTACCTACCAAAATCTGTTTTACATGCAGATATGGATAGAGGTATGTTAGATTTTGTAGAAGAACAACTAAAAACTGTAAGTAGTGGTAAAAAAATTAATGTTATAGATAGAATTCTTACGTTACAAAGATGGGGGGAGTTGGCACAAACATGGAAATTTTCTACAAAAGACAAAAACGTAGAACTTCCTTTTATTGTGGTTGTTAGAAATCCAGAAGTACAGTACGGAACCAACCCAGCACTACAATATACAATACCAGATAGAAAACAATTTCATTATGCAAAGGTACCAACATGGGATGGAAATAGAAAAGGATACGACATATATACAATACCTCAACCAGTTCCTGTTGACATAACTTATGATGTTAAAATTATTTGTAATAGGATGAGAGAGTTAAATAATTTTAATAGGGTTGTACTACAAAAGTTTACGTCTAGACAGGCTTATACATTTGTAAAAGGACATTATATTCCTATAGTAATGAATTCTATAGGTGACGAGAGTAAAATAGATACAGAAGAAAGAAGATATTACCAACAAAACTACCAGTTTCAACTCCAAGGATTTTTATTAGACGAGGAAGAGTTTGAGGTTAAACCGGCTATTAGTCGTGAGTTGGTAATGTTTGGGTTTGACTCCAAAGAAAGACAAAAAGAACCAAAAGGAACTCCAAAAAATCCAGATAAAATAAATACTAAGTTAACTTTTGACGCTGGTAATGATGAGTTAGTACTTAACTACGACTATAAAGTTAATATTTCAGCTTTAAGAATTAAGAATGTTATTGCTTACGAATTTTATATAAATGATGTACAGCATAACATTAATGAGGTGTTAATGATAAATCCTGGTGATAAGTTGACAATTTGGGTTGATAAGGATAATAGTAATGCACCCGCTACCTTAACATTACAAGAGAAATTAATATACTAATTATTCCCCGTAAATATCTCTTTTAGATTTACAATTTATCCTTATCAATTGTTCGACAAAAGCAAACATCTTAAGTCCGTTTTTCTTACAGTACTCTTTTAGGGTAAAATGAACCTCTTCACTTATCTTTAAATTTTTTATTTTTGGTTTTTTGTCTTTATTGGCCATTATAGAGGATATTTTTGCTATAACTACTATATAGTATGAAAAAAGTATGAAAATTTACCTACTAAGGGGGAAATATAGTGATTTACTACGTAACTTTTGATAATACCCCTTGTATTTATAATAAAGAAAATAAAATATTTTAAAAATTATAAAAACATGGCAGACGGTAATAAGGTATTTGTTTCTCCAGGGGTATATACTTCTGAGAAAGATTTAACATTTGTAGCACAAAGTGTAGGTGTTACGACATTAGGTGTGGTTGGTGAAACTTTAAAGGGACCAGCTTTTGAACCTATTTTTATACAATCGTATGATGACTTTACAACAAGGTTTGGTGGTACGTCACCAACAACATACGTGGATTCACAGATTCCTAAATATGAGTTAGGATATATAGCTAAGTCTTACTTAAGTCAATCAAATCAATTATTTGTGACTAGAGTATTAGGTCTTAGTGGTTATGATGCGGGACCATCATTTAGTGTATTAACTTTAGGGGAATTAGACCCTAAAAGTTTTAGAGCTAGTGGTGTTTCTGGGAGTAGTGTAGCTTCTTCTACAACATCAGCTTCTATGACTTTCGTAGTCCCACTAACCGGTACTAACACTACTGTGGGTGAAACTGCATTCATCAACTCTGCTATGAACAGTGACTTCTTTACACAAATTCCAGGTGTGGTATTAAATCACTTTAGAAAATCTGATACTGATACCGATTTAGGTGAAACAGTAACATTAACGAACGGAACTACACTACCAACGTTAAAACAATCATTCCTTGATTTCTTCTCTGCGAGTTTATCAGTTAAAACAGCAGCCAATACTTTATGTTTTACAGGTACGTCAATGTCATCTTCTACTGTATCTGCAACAACTGCTTGGCCATGTCCAATAGTTTATCAATATGGTTGTATACCGAGTGCAACAACTAATACAGCTACAGCAGCAACTTTCACTTCATTATCAGCTAATTCATCAGCAGTAACAGTGACTAACGTCTTGGGTAGTGAATGTAGTGATTGGGAATCATACAAAAATGATGCTTGGTACTACGCTTTATTTGATAATGATAATAGTACTACTTGTTGTACAGGTTCTACGTATAGTGGTGTTTCATACCAGATATATGTTAGTGGTACACCGGCAACACAAGCAACAACTTATACAGCAGCAACAGGAACAACAACAGCTGGTACAGTAGTATATTCTGGTACAGTATATATGGACTACGTTAGTTATACAAATTTATCAGCTGAAACAGAATATGATGGTATGGTAGTATTAACTTTAAGGTCTAGAGGATTAAGTGATAAAGCCTCGGGTGGTCCAGTATATTCTATTAGTGCAAATACTGTTAACATGCAGTGTACTGGAGATTACTATAAAGTTATGGAAAATCCATTCGCTTCGTTTGGTATAAGTGCTGGAACTGTCAATGGTACATCTTATACATTTAAAACTTCTATGAGTAATACCTCACAAGACTACGTTTCTAGAGTATTTGGTAGAAGTCCTTTTGATAAGAAAAAAGAAGAGGTTCCTTTATTCGTAGAGGAAACTTATCCAGCTTTGTTAACAGATGCTTGGAAAAAAGGAAAAGTAAGAGGGTTACAGTGTTGTTTACAATACTTACCTTCCGCGAGAAATACAACAAACACAAATACTATAGCTTGGTACATGCACCAATGGACAACACCTGAAACACCATGGATTGTTTCTGAGTTACAAGGTACTGATGTATATAGATTATTTAAATTTGTTTCTATATCGGATGGTACAGCAGCAAACAAAGAAATTAAAATTTCATTGATTAATATGTCGTTTGAGAGAGGTGAGTTCGATATTCTAGTAAGAGATTTCTATGATACAGATGCCAATCCAAATGTACTTGAAAAGTATACAAGATGTAGTTTAGACCCAACAAAAGTCTCTTTTATTGGTAGAAAAATAGGTACATCTACGGGTGAGTTTGAATTAAAGTCTAAGTACACTATGTTGTATTTAGGTGAAGGTTTATTAGATGGAACATTTGCTAATTCAGTACCAGCAGGATTTGAGGGGTATAGATTTAGAGCTTATGGAACATGTCCTACAAACCCTAAATTAGTTTATAAAACAAAATACTACAAACCAGGTGAAACAATTTTTGACCCACCTTTCGGTAGTGGTACAGTAAATAACCAAACAGTTAGTGGTGGTGATAAGGTAAGTAAAGTTTATCTAGGGGTATCTAACAGTTCTGGAGCAGCTTACGACCCAGATTTCTTTAACTACAAAGGAAAACAAGTACCGACTACATTATGTACAGCAGCGGACGGTGGTGATTGGAATGTGATAACAAAAGGATTCCACATGGATTCTGGAGCTACTGTAGTAATTGGTGGTAGTGGAGCTTACACTGACTGGACAGGAACAACATTAAATGGTTTACCAGTATTTGATTGTGGAGCAGGTCAGTTTAACACTGAACCAACTTTAAGTACTGAACCATATAAAAAACTTAGAAGTCGTAAGTTTACTGTCGCACCACATGGTGGTTTCGATGGTTGGGATATTTACAGAAAAACTAGGTCTAATAGTGATGACTACAGAATGGGCTTAAGTGGATTCTTAGCTGGAGCATGTACTAGTAGTGATTTCCCATTAGGTACAGGACTGGGAACATTTAAGAAACTAAGTTCTGTAGAGGCAAATACAGATTATTTTGCATTCTTAAGAGGTATAGAAACATTTAATAACCCAGAATCGGTAGATATTAATGTGTTTACCACACCAGGTCTAGATTATGTAGATAACTTAGGTTTAGTAAATGAAGCTATAGATATGGTAGAAACACAAAGAGCTGACTCTTTATATGTTGTAACAACACCAGACTATAATATGTTTGTAGCTGACACAACAGACACAACAAACCAAGTTACTCCAGAAGAAGCTGTAGATAATTTAGAAGATTCATTAATCGATTCTAACTACACAGCTACTTATTATCCTTGGATACAAGTAAGAGACACAGCCAACAATAAACAAATTTACATCCCACCAACAGCAGAGGTAATGAGAAATATCGCATTAACAGATAATATTTCATTCCCATGGTTCGCTTCGGCAGGATATACAAGAGGTTTAGTTGACGCGGTTAAAGCGAGAAAGAAACTGACTTTAGATGAAAGAGATACATTATATGTAGGTAGACTTAACCCTATCGCGACATTCAGTGATGTAGGTCCAATTATCTGGGGTAATAAAACTTTACAGATTAGAGAATCTGCTTTAGATAGAATTAATGTTAGAAGATTACTATTACAAACTAGAAAATTAATTTCGGCTGTTTCAGTGAGATTAATATTTGAACAGAATGATGACATAGTGAGACAACAATTCTTAGACCTAGTTAACCCAATTCTAGACTCTATAAGAAGAGATAGAGGTTTAACAGACTTTAGAGTGGTACTTTCTAATGACCCTGAAGAAATAGATAGAAATGAAATGAATGGTAAGATTTATATTAAACCTACCAGAGCGTTAGAATATATATTTGTTGAGTTCTTAATAACTCCTACAGGGGCGTCTTTTGAAGATATATAATATTTATAACAAAACAGAGATATGAAATTTAGTAAAAAAACATTAAACGAAAGTCTAAAACAACCTAAAACTAATAAAAAAGTTTTTACGGAAGGTAAAAGACAGGATGTTATTTTGAGTGAAGAACAATTAGATAGGTTGTTAATGAGGTTAGAAGAATCAAAACAAAATTCTATTAATCAAATTATTAAAGAATGTCACCAGTTAATTAGAGAATCCATCAAAAACGAAAATTTAGATTTAAGTGTTGAAGATTATTCTTATGATTTATTAGGAGAAGGGTTTGATAGTGGTGGATATAATCGTGGTGTAGCTGCTGCTAATGGTATTGAGAATATCATTAATGGTGTTAAGAAAGCTTATGACATGATTAAAGATAGTGATACTAGAAAAAGATTAGCTAACTCTATTACTAAATTAGGTAATTTTATGACTATTACAGCTGATGCAATTGCATCTGGTAGAGACCAAAGAGCAATGGCAGACCCTGAGTCACTAAAAGACCCACTTCCTTACCCAGAATTAGATGAAGGTTATGATGGACAAGATGGTGATGTATATGAAATGGATGATATGGAAGAGGGACACCACGAAATGGATGAAGGTAAGAAAAAAGACCATGATGGTGATGGAGACATAGACTCTGATGATTATTTAATGGCTAGAGATAAAGCTATTAAGAAATCTATGAAAAATGAATCTGAAAAAGAAAAACAAAAATTAATCCAAGAGGATATAAAAAAGATGAAACAAATAATAAAACCTATATCAAAAATCTAAAAATATGAAAAAGATTAAATTAAAAGAGGCAGAATTAGTTAACTTAATAGAAAAATTAGTTAAAGAAAACCTCGGAGCTGGAAACGGACACAATTTCGGTATGATGGGAACACCAACCGCAAAATATAAAGAAATGTTTGAGACTGAAAATCTAGAAGAAGACAGTGAAGGTGAAGAAACTTATAACTATGGAGAGGATGAAGGACATGATAAAAAAGAAGAAATGTCTATGGAAGACCACGTTAAGGCTATTGAGGACCATTTAAGTTATTTAAAAAAGGATATGGGGTATGATGAAGACCGTGAAGACCGTGATGAAAAAGGTACTGACTTTATGGAATCTAGAAAACCAAAAAGAAGAATGGCAGAATCTAGAAAAGTAAAAAGGTCTAGAAGAAAGTAATAAAAAAGGTCCGAAAGGACCTTTTATTTTATTCAACTAACTTACCACCATTTAATAATATTAAAATTAATATCATCGGAGCCAATATAGGAGCTTTAAGTATGTGTGTGATAATGTAGAACACATACCATTTGTTTGTAGGTTTATCACCTCGTTTAGACTCAAATGATAGATAACCACTATAAATGTCTTTTTCGTTAATTAACAAAAATACAAACATTAGTATTTGTGATACAATTAGATAAGGTATAATATATTCTAACATAATTTTTATTTTAAAAGGGTTAAACTTCTATTAATATATACGATTTTTTTAACTATAAGTTACAGTTTTTTAAATCTTAGTTTTGAAAAATAGTAGTAGTTATATCCATAAATATTCTCATAAGTTTCTTGTACATAAATATTAATGACTTTATTCTCCATACTCACTACTTCATAGTGAATTGGTCTAGACGACCCACCTAGTAATTGGTAATTACCGGAAACATCCTCAGTAACAGTTATATTGTTATTTGTTACATTTAAACCATAAGGATATATAGAATCTCCATCTATGGTGAAACTACCATTACCAGGAATATTTTCCGGAAAGTTAAAACACCAAGTCGTCTGATGTCTAGTAATATTCTCAAAAGAAAATAAAGATATCCCATCATAACGTAAACTACTATTTACACCACCATCAAATAAAAATATTTCGGTATTTTCTTCAGTATCTAAATTTTGTACATACATTGTACCACTTTTTAAAACCCAACACCCCTCTAGGAAATTTTTTTCTACATAATCACCATTATTCTGTGTTGTTGGGTATGTAGTAGTACATGGTGGGTATATTGGTTCTTTAATACAAGAACTTAATAGTAGAAATAAAGATAATATTTTTATTAGATTTTTCATACTACAAAGATAATAAAAAAAGTCGATTAAACCAAATTAATTTGTATTTATATTATATGTCACAACAGATAATAATAACTAAAGAACAACTAAAAAGGATTGGTGGACTAATCGAGGAACAGTCTAATGGTATTAGAGCATATAGTTTTGACTGGGATGATAACATTCTTAAAATGCCCACTACTATTAAAATGTTAAGGAAAACCGATGATGGTTGGGTAGGTGTTAATGTGGGGACAGAAGAATTTGCTTTGGTTAGGGATAGTGATGATTATAAGTTAGATGAAGGAGCTTTTGATAATTTTATAGATGAAGACGCTTTTCTAGTAGATTTAGAAAAGGCTTTAAGTATGGGTTCATTCGCACCTTCATTCGATAAATTTAAAGAGGCCTTAATATACGCAAATCCAATATCAATTATAACAGCTAGAGGACACGACCCCATAGTTTTAAGAAAAGGTATGGATTTAGTTATAGCCCACACATTTAATGAGGAAGAATTAGGTAGAATGATTGATAATATTCAACAAACTTATCCAGAATTAGATGGTCAAAACCCAGAAATAGTATTAAAAACTTATTTGGATTCACACGAATATCATCCAGTAACATCCAAAACATTTACAGATAAATTTGGGTTAGAGGGTGGTTCCGCAGCAAATCCAGAAGAAAATAAAAAAATAGCACTTAGAGATTACGTAACAAATATAGTATCTAAAGCCTCTCAAATGGTAAGTACGGGTAATGAAAAACTATCGGTTGGGTTTAGTGATGATGATTTGGGTAATATAAACGCTATAATTCCTTTTATAAAAGAGGTGTTACAAGTAGAATTTCCAGATGTAGATTTTATAGTTTATGACACATCTGAGGGTGGAATGAACAAAATAGTATTAAAACAAGTCAATTAGGACATTTTTTTCATTACCGATATATTTATAGTATATAATAAAAAAGTAAAAACAAAAAATTAAAAAGATATGGCTGACTTATTAATGAAAATGCCTATACCTTATGAACCAAAGAAAAAGAATAGGTTTATCATGAGATTTGACTCTTCTTTGGGAATTAATGAATGGTATGTAGAGAGTACTTCTAGACCACAAGTTACAATTAACTCTGTAGAAGTACCGTTCTTAAACACCTCTACTTATGTAGCAGGTAGATTTGTATGGAACACAATAAACGTAACATTTAGAGACCCAATCGGACCATCAGCAGCACAAGCTCTTATGGAGTGGGTTAGAACACACGCAGAATCTGTAACTGGTAGAATGGGTTACGCTGCAGGTTATAAGAAAAACATCGACCTAGAACTATTAGACCCAACAGGTGTGGTAGTGGAAAAATGGATTCTACAAGGAACATTCTTAACAGATGTTAACTTTAATGATTTAAGTTATAGTGATGACGGTCTTGCAAATATTTCAGCCACTTTAAGACCAGATAGATGTATCTTAGTTTACTAAACCAAATTAAATAGATTTTATAAAAGCCCTTTAGTTAGGGCTTTTTTATTGCAAATTACTTGACTTTAATTATATATTTTAAGATGCTTATAGCGCAATCTATTTAAATTAATAAAACTTAAATATATGTATTTACTATTATAATATATTAATTAAATTATAAGCTATGCAAGAACAATTAGGCCAACAACCAGAAACAATCTTACCTTATGACATGGTAAGTTTACCTTCTCAGGGTGTTTTTTATAAAAATAAAAAGAAATCTGTAAAGGTAACCTACTTAAATGCTTCAGACGAAAATTTATTGGCAACACCATCATTACAAGCTAATGGTGAATTAATCAATATGTTAATATCTAGAAAAATTTTAGATAAAGATATAGATATTATGGATATGCCAGAATGTGATAAAGAAGCTGTACTTGTATTTTTAAGGAATACAGCTTTTGGTGCTGACTATACAGTTACTTTAACGGACCCAAAAACAAAAGAGTCCTTTGAAACAACAATAGATTTATCCGTGTTAAAAACTAATGAAGTAGGTGTTGAACTAGACAAAAATAATGAATTTGACCATTACTTAGAAGTATCCAAGAAAAAAGTAAAATTATCTTTTTTAACACCACACCACGAAAGAACACTAAAACAAATAGAAGAACAAAATAAAAACGCTGCGGTAAATAATTACATGACCAAACAATTAGAAATGTTAATTAAAGAAATAGAAGGAGTAAGAGACCCAATGACTATCGCACAATTTATTCAAACAATGCCAATTCGAGATTCTCAAAACATCAGAAAAGTAATTAGAGAAAACTCGCCTTCACTAGATTTAACTATCCCTGTGTTAACTCCATCGAATGAAGAGATAAACGCGAGAATTACATTCGGGGTTGAGTTTTTTCGTCCTTTCTACGGCATATAGGAATGCCCTATTGCAAGAATTCTATTATCTAATGAAACACCTCCACATCGCGTGGTCCGACCTCTTACAAATGCCTACATTCGAACGTAGATTTTACGTTAACTTCTTAACAGAAGAATTTCAAAAAAAGAATGAAGCTATGGAACAAGCTAAAAACAAGAGTAAAAACAGATTCTAAATATTTATAATAAAACAATTATTATAATATGGCAAGTGTTGCAGATAATTTAGCTAGTAAAAAACCTTGGAACTCACTCTCCAACGCAGAGAGACAAGCGGCTGAAGACGCGGGTTATAATAGAGCTAGTTGGACAGCACAAATAGGACCTCAACAACAACCACAAGGTAATAGTTCACCACCACCACAAGGAACACTATTTCAAAAACTTGATAAATTAGCTCAAGATAGGATGCCCAAAACAGAAACAACTGCGGGAGATTTAGAAGCTATGGCTAATGCTATCAAATCTATAAGACAAGGAACTATGGACGTTGAAGGTAATATGGATGCAATTTTAAACATGTTAGCTTTAGAAGACACACTTAGGGTAGATATATCTAAAACCCTAGGAATGTCCAACGAACAATTAATGGACACAGTAGATGGTCTGACTGAAGCGGGAATGTCGGCCTCTAAATTCGGTATGACCGTACACGATTTATTTGAGACATTCAAGGGAATGACACAAGAAATCTCAAGAAATCTTTTTATACCACCAGAAGTTACAGAAAGAGCTGCACTTTTAACTAAAACTTTAGAAGGTTTTGATGCTGGAAAATTTGCTGAAGGTTTTGATACTATTGGTTTTAGTTTAGATACTGCTATGGGTAAAGTAGATGAAACCAATAATGCTATGTCTGAAATTCTACAAACAGGTAGACAATTTGGTGTAGTAATGGAAAAATTCTTAGCTAATATTGGTGATGAATTAAAATTAATTAATACCTATGGTTTTGAACGTGGTGTAGAAGGACTTGCTAGGATGGTAGCGAGAGGACAAGCATTAGGTCTTGAAATGAGTACTGTTACTAGTCTTGCGGACAAATTCTTTGACCCAGAAGGTGCAATTGATTTTGCTGCACAAATGAGTGTAATCGGAGGAGCTGTTGGAGATTTAGCAGACCCATTTAAATTAATGTACATGGCCACCAATGACCTAGAAGGTCTACAAGAAGCAATTGCGGATACAGCAGCCTCGGCCGTCTACTTTGACAAAGAAAAGAACAAATTCTCAATATCACCTGAACAAAGACGACAGTTAAAGGCTATGGCAGAACAAATGGGTATGAGTTATCAGGATTTAGCTGACACAGCTGTAAGGTCAGCTAGAAGAGCCGAAGTCTTTAATCAAATAGGTGACTTTAGTGATATGACAGAAACTGATAAAGAGTTATTAGCTTCTATGGCAAAGATTGGTGAAGGGGGAGTTGCACAAGTAAAAATTCCAGGTATTGAAGAAATGGTTGATGTTTCTAATGTTACCGAAGAACAAATGGAGTTGTTAAGAAAAGAAGGTATGTCAGATTCTGATGTCTATAAACAACAACTTACAGTTGCAGAAAAAGCAAACCAATATCTTGCAGCGATGGACGCGGGTATTAGACTTTTAGTTAAAGAAGAAATGGGTTTTGGTGCGGATAAAGCTATAAGAACAGAAACCCTAACCCAAAAGATAGCAAATGAAATGCCTTCTCTTTCCCAAGAACAATTAGACGCTTTGAGTAGGGGTGATATTGAAAGTGTTGCACAAGACATTGAAAAGGCTGGTTCAGAAGGAGCCAAACAAGCTCTAGAACAGTTAAAAAAAATGCAAGCACAGGACGCAATAATAACTAAAGAAGGTATCACAACTTTTGATAAAGGGGATATTTTAGTAGCAGCACAAGCAGGAAATGTAAAATTAGGAGAAGACCTTGATGCGTCTATAGCAAGTAGAACAGAAACTTTAAATAAAAGTATAGTAGAAAATACAAATAATACAACTAACACCACAACAATGAGACCTCTTAGTTTAAAGTTAGAGGGTAATATTGATGTTAATAATGGTGAAGCTAGGATGAATGGACAAGACTTCCTAAGACTATTACAAATGGATAGAGGTGTAGCTTTAGAAACTGGTAAACTACTAAATGACGCTATGTCATTAGGGGCATAATCTTATTTGTCCAATTACCCTAACGAAATTACGTTACAATCTATTTATTATAAAAGAATAATATATGTCAGTAGGTCTAAATACAGGTGGTGTAAAAGCTTTTGGGATGCAGGGTCCTTATAGACCCAATGTAGCGTCTACCGAAAAGTTACGTGTTTTTTTATTAGGTAAAAATCTACAAAGTTCGTATCTTGCTGACGGTAATCCTGTTTCACCACCCTTCGGCATCCAACCTCCGGGAAAACAAAATACTAGTATATACGAACGTCCCGTAGTAGACCAAAAAACAGTAGAAGAATTAGCACCACCAAACTTAACCAGTCTATTCTTAGATAATAGTTATGGTCCAGAAGGTGGATTTACAGATGTACAAACTATAAATGTTAAAAAAGTATTACCAAGAAGAGGGTTAGACTATGTAACACCCAACACACTCCAACCAAAATCATTTGTTTCTTCAGAGTATACGTCGGCTGAAATATTAGAAACAGTTAATATAACTAATGGTATTGTTAATACTTTAAATAGTAAAATTTTAAATGATAGTGAGTTATTACAAAAATCTAGTGGTAATTTAAGAGAACAATTAGGTTATAACCAAGGATGGAATGACTTAGATTTAAGTGATAAAGGTTCATTTATGTTTAACGTAAGTGCCAACCCAGGAGAAAAAGAGTTGGACGGTACAGACTTTTTATCCAGAATAACAAACTTATATTATGGTTACTCTAATATACCAGGTAACTATTTTCAAGGTATCTTTAAACCCGACATCAACTTTTTAGCTAAAAACGGAATAAGTTTTACAGGTGTTTTCGGTAATGTACAAGCTACCGCTAATGCTATAGTAAATATATTAAGTGGTGGTGATAACATACCAACCAACACAGTATCTAATCCAGTACCTAGTGATAGATTCATAAGTTATATGGGTCCAGAACAACAAAAATCATTATTTACGTCTTTAGATTTTAACAAATACAGACCGGATTATTCTAGAGTACAATTAAGAGATGGTGTAACTAATATAACACCATACTATTACTTAGGTTCTAAAAATAACGAACCATCAAAGGTTCAGTCCCCTATGGGTGCAGTACCAAGTGATGAGTTTGGTAGACCTATAAATGCTTTAGTTTACGGCCCGTCTACATTAGCTAAACAATTAGAAACAGTAGATGGACAACCTTTATGGCCTTTCTACATGTTTGGGGTACAAGGTTATACCTATAATGATGGAGGAAGTTTAGCTGGTGGTTGGACCTGGATGGGTACTCAGTCATTCGCATCTACAAACGCACCTTATGACTTATTAGCTACAAGGTCTTTCCAAAAACCAAAAAGAAAAGGAGGTATATTAGATGAAACACAAAAACTTATAGACTCAGCACCTCTTATGGGTGGAGCTAGAAGAAAACATGCAGGACATGCAATTGACCAAACATCTAAAGTATTTTCTGATGGTTATAAAGAAATTTCTAAAGGTTCTGGTGTTAGATTTGTAGACGAATCTTCAGGTGTATTCGGTATTGGTGGTGGTTTAGTGGCTAGAGAATTTTGTAGAACCTGGACAAAAGATGACCCTTATTGGAAAATGGAAAACCTACAAAGACATAAAGGAAATCATCTAGGTAAAGCGGGTTCAGTATTAACTAATACATTTAATTTAAATATAGCACCTATTTTTGGTGTTAATGTGGACACAGAAAAAACAGAAAAAAATGTAAGTAAGTACATGTTTTCTATAGAAAACCTTGCTTGGAGAGGTACATCAGAATTATTAAAATTACCTAAATCCGAAAGAGGTCCACAAGGTGGTAGAATAATGTGGTTCCCACCTTACGATTTACAAGTGGGTGATACTAATTCGGCACAATGGAATTCAGTTAACTTCCTAGGAAGACCAGAACCCATATACACGTATAATTACACCGAAAGAATTGGTACATTAAACTGGAAAATAGTTGTTGACCACCCATCGATACTAAACACAATTACAGAACAAACATTAAAAGGAGTACCAGACTATGTGGCCGACCAAGCTCTAGAAGCATTTTTTGCTGGATGTAAAGAATATGACATATACGAATTAGCGTCTATATTCCCTAACCTATCAGTAGATGATATCATTAGTATACAAAATGATGTCACGGATGAATATAATGCGGACCCACAAGGTACAATGAACGATAATACAAGTGGTGTTAACACACCAAACAATCCTAACGGACAAGAAGGTGTAATAGACCTAGATGCTAATGACCCAGCAAATGAAGGTGTAATAGACCTTAATAGTGGTGCCAGCAACAACGCAAACACTAATAATAGTGTACCCAATAATGTACAAAATACAGGAATGGCTGGTTCATTTGACTCTTTTTGGGCAAATGAAAATGGTGAAAATCCACCTAACGAAGTTCAAGCCGCAGCTAATAATCAATCAGGTGCCGGTAAAGAAAAGAAATTAGATACAGCAAAAATATTAGCTAAACTATTAGGTGAAGAAAATTACTTTAACGCTTTAAAACAAGATGATGAATTTATATACAATTCATTAAAACGACAATTAAAACACTTTCACCCAGCATTTCACTCGATGACTCCAGAAGGACTAAATAACCGACTAAGTTTTTTACTTCAATGTACTAGACCCGGTAACACCATACCCACAGTTAATGCTGACGGTAGTTTAGATTCCGAAAGAGATGTTGATAACACAGCTTTTGGTGCACCACCTATATGTGTGTTAAGGATTGGTGATTTTTACCACACAAAAATAGCTATTGATTCTGTAAGTTTTAGTTACGACCCTTTGATATATGATTTAAATCCAGAAGGTATTGGGGTACAACCTATGATAGCAAATGTTTCTATGAACTTTAAATATATTGGGGGACAAGGATTAGAAGCTCCTGTATCAGAATTACAAAACGCGTTATCAAACAACTTCTTTGCTAACACTGAGATGTATAATAATAGAAGTATAAAAACCACAACTGACGAACAAAAACCATTGGCAGATGAACAAGAAATAATACTTGAACTAGAAGCTCAACAGGCAGCAGCAGTACAAGGAGAATCACAAGGTAATAATACTGAAGGTACTAGTACGGATGGTGACCAGAGTGGAAATGCTTGGCAAAACTTTTGGGGTACTGGACCATAAAATATAAGAAATGGATTATACAATAAATTATAAAAATCTTTTAAATGCTTTCGTTGACGAAAGTAGTGCGTATTCTTTGGATGTAAAAAATAGGTTATACGATGTTTTTCTATATCATAGTATGGGTCTTGTTGAGGAGTCTATGTTTTCAAGAAACTATAAAACAGGCACTTTTGGGACAAACCCCAACGGTAATTTAATGGGTATACCTAATAAAATAATAAGTAGAATAACCACTTATTATGAAACAGTTAAAACTAATATAAGTGCAGAAACTACTACAATACAAAGTAAATTAAATTTAGCCAACCCTACAGAACCCGAAAAACAATATGTAAAAAATGTTTTATATAATACATTAGAAACCCAACTAAATAATACGGTAACAGAAGTTATGACTTTAGTTAATAATCTTAGAGATTCACAACATAAACTAACTACCACAGCGGACAAACTTAATTTTATCACCAACCCAAATAGTGATGTTGGTTATTTTGACGGACAATACCTAAACCCAAATGGAGGTAGAGTAATAGCATTCCAATTAACAGCTACTACTGCTCTAAATAGAGTAACAACTAACTATAATACAACTAATGGGTATTTAAATACTTTTATACTTAACCATGTTAATTCTGCATTTCCTAAAAATTATCCTAGTGGTGGTGAATATATTTTCTTTAGTCCAGTAATATACACAAATGAAGCTATTTCTTTTACATTTGATAATAGACCAGAATTACAAAAGTTACTTAGTTATAGAAAAAGTACACTGTATGATGATTTAACCAATATTGACCCACTAGGTATTACTGGTATCACCCCAGTTACAATACGAGTATTTAAACCACAATTAAATAATGCGGTAAAAGAATGGATAGATTATGATACAAGTTTAATGATTTCTAGATTTACAAGTAATTTAGATGGTGGTTATGAAACATTTAAGGGTGTTATAAATAGATATTATTCTGATTTTAACGTGGGATATAAAATTAATACGGGAGCAACCGCAGAAAATATAGTCAGAGTTAATTTAAGAGATAAAAACATGGGAATTAGTGACAGTAAGTTCAATTATAAACTACTAAATCAACTATATATTAGTTAAGGGATATGAGTTACTACAATAGATATAACGAATTTATTATTAATGGAGATTATGTAATGGTCCCTAGTATAACCCTTACACCAAAATCTAGTGATAGAAAAATAGTTTATAAAGTGGGAAAAACTAGGTTAGACAAACTATCCGACCAATTTTATGGTTCACCATTCTATGGGTGGCTTATCATGCAAGCAAATCCAACATACGGTGGACAAGAGTGGAACATACCTGACGGTACGATTATAACAGTACCATTCCCATTAATGCAATCACTAGAGGACTATAAATCTAAATTAGACCAACACTTCCTCTATTATGGCAGATAGTTTAAATTCAGGTAATATATTAACCACACAAATAGGTGGTAACGTTGTATCAATTGACCCTAATAAAATAGTTGGGTCTGACGGAGTTATAAAAGATAGGTTAGTAAATCAAGAAGATTTTGTGATGTATGCTAATCTTACAGCAAAAATATTTCCTAGAAGTAAATTATTGGTGGGAGCAGCAGCGGGTGATGAAATTCGTGTAGAAATAGCAGACGGAGAACTAAATTTTTTAAAACCAAAAGGTAAGGATTCTTTTGACTCTGACTGGACAGAAGCTTTCACTAACCCAGATGTAAATCAAAAAATAAAAACTAAAACAAAAGAAGGTGTTACAACATCTACCAGTATAAATAACCAAAACGACTTTCAGGGTTTTGGTATAACTTCTATAAGTATTAAAATTAATGCATCTTATATACCACAGGTAACTATAAACTTTACCGATGTTAGGGGAAAAACTTTATTTGAACAAGCCAAAGTCAACACACCCTACACCGCATTTTTTCATCTACCATACCCAACATTTTTTCTAACACTTAAAGGTTACTACGGGAAAGCGGTACAATATCAGTTAACATTAGAAAAATTTATATCTCGTTTTGACCCAGCATCTGGTGATTACTTGGTAACATGTGATTTTAAAGGTAATCATATAGCAATGTTAAGGGATATAAATATGCATGAAGCAGTGACTGCACCTTACCTATACCCAACTAGACAAGACCCAAAAAGTGGTAATATACAGATGACCAAAGGTAGACAAATATTGGGTGAGGTATATAGAGAATACTATTCCAAAGGACTAATTAATGAAAATATATTTAATAACCAATATACTACAGTTGAATTAATAGAAAAAATACAATCTATTGATAATGATATGGCACAGGTTTTCGGACAAGCTAGTTTAGAGAGTACAACCCATAAATTAGAATACGAAGAAACTTTAGAAAAATTTAAAAAAGCTGTAATTGGTAAAAAAGGATGGGTTGGAAAATACTTAGATACGTCCCCTAATGGTAGAAGAAATGTCACCGTGAACGAACCACCATTTCCACCAACACCAGGACAACCAAATCCAACCACACCAAATACAGGAAGAACTATAATAACACAAGCCTATCCCTTAAAAGGAATGTCTGCGGCTACATCAGAAACTGACCCTGCAACTAGAAAAGAAAAACAAGACAAGTTAATAGAAGAAGCTAAAAATGCCTTAGAAGCAGTAGTAAAAAAATACGTTAAATTATTACAACAAAACCCAACTTTTAAAGCAAGAAGTAACATAGAAGGTGGTAAATATTCTGTCGCCACTAGATTTAGTGACCCAACGTATGATATTTTTGAAAACTCACAAATTAAAGGTAGCGTACAAATAGGTGGGATAACAACTCAATTACCACCAGGACAAGCACCTTGGTTTATGTTTGAAGGTGATACAGATAGTTTTTTATTTATATGGACTACAACTAAAAGAATGTTTGAGACCAAAGCAAAGTCCATGGCTGAAGACTTAAGTAAAAAACTTAATGGTAGATTACAAAAAGCGATAGGATTTAAACCAACAATAAGAAATGTTTTTGCTATAATATTAGCGGGAGCAGATACTTTTTTAAAACTACTTGATGACGTACATACAGATGCTTTTGCACAAAGACAAAACGAACAAAGATTAGCAGCAGCAGTTTCATCAGACGACTCCAACGCAACCAACCAAATAGTATATCCGTGGCCCCAATATTATAAAATTGAAGAACAAGAAAAAGGTGGTAACTGTACTACAACTAATTCTGTTTTAACATATCCTGGTTCTTCAGACGTAATAGCTCAAACATTAGCTAATAATCCAAAGATATGGCCTGAAGTAGAATTTGTAGAAGAATATACTAAAGCAACTAATTATAAATTTAGTTTATTTAACCCAACAGTAGCTAATGAAAGTGTCGATAAAGACTGGACACCAATAACCGTGTATGATTGGCCACCACTAGAAACACCATATTTTAGTTTAGAAGATTTGGATATATGGTTTGAACTATTAGATAGAGCTCAAAGAGTTGTTGTAAATGGTGGACTATCATCTAGATATGCTGGACAAGTAGGTACACCAACAAATAGTTTAATAGGTGACTCGATAGTTGAATTAGCAAAGTATGACGCATTAAATCTATACCAAAGAATTAAAAATTATAGTACACAAAAACAAGTTTTTATGGACTTAGGTGGTGGTACCGGTATAAACTCTGGGTACGTCCAAATACTAAACATTCTACAAGAGGCAGACCCATTTAGATTTGAAATATATGCTAAGTACGGAGTGATTACCCCATATAACATAAAACCAACCTATACTTTAAATTTTAATAAATCTAGATTTACAGTTAAAAATCAAAATTTCGAAACTAACACTGAAGCTTTAAAACAAGGAAAAAGTAATGGGTTATATGATTTAGCACCTTGTATTTTTGGTAATTGGGTTAGAAATAATTTTGCGAATGGTGATACATTAGGTAGTAACGATTTTTTTGATATAAGTAAAAATGTACAATATGATATAAATGAAAAAAATGTATTGGCTGACACATGGAGTACCCTTTATTTAATAAGAGAAAGGTATACAAAGTCTAAGTTTATTGATGAAGACCAAGAAAAACTAATAGAAAGAAAAAACAATTCTAATGCTTTAAACACTCTTACTACCGCAAACCAAGCATATGAATCTTTCACTGAACATAAATTTATAACTGAAGGGGAAGTACACGGGTTTCCAACCGTATCAACAATCCCACCTAGTGGGGGGACAAATACACAAACACCACCTGTAAGATTAACATCGATGTTAAATACACCTTACTTTATAAATGCTTTAGTTGCGGGTACAGAAGCTGATAAAGTAGGTGTTGCAGAACCTTATACACAAGCGGCATACCTATTTTTAAATTCATTACCCCTACCTACACTAAGAGAAAAAGTCTTATATAAAGATGGTGATAACTATGAATTTGGTAACTACATATCACAAATGTTTAACCAAATGCCTGCTATCCATAATTTACCAATTTCTTTAATATTAAGAATAGGTTCAGTTTGGTGGAGGTACAAAACAGAAGTACAAACACAAGTAGACCCACTAAATTCTATTTGGGGTAATGTTGGTTTTGTACCACCTTTAGGGTATACCGGACCAAGTAGTATTTATGAAACAGCTTTAAACGCACCAAACTACTACACATTTTTAACTAGTAATGATGGTGGTATGACAACATCAGGACCATACCCTTACGTAAGTCAAGAAAGTAACGCTTCTAATACTATTATGCAAGTAGGTGTTTATCCAGCATTAATTAACGCTATACAATTTATAGCTAGTAATAATAATAGTTATACTAACATTGGTGTGGGACAACAACTAAATAATTTAATAGACCCAGGAGGTAACGCTGTACTAACCATAGAACCTAATAGTAATATTAATTACACATCATCTGATGGTGTTGATGTAAAATTTTATAGTGTTTACCTAAGTTCATCTAACATAACAGACCCAGCATTTGGAATAGACACACCTAACGCACCTCAAGCAAATAGATATACTGTACTATTCCCGTCATCCGGTGGGTTAAACCAAACTGATGCAAGTACATACGACGCACCAACCTATGGTAACCCAGCTTTACACAATGGAGCTACTAGAATTTTATGGGGAGCATCCAATTATGGGTACTTTGAACATCAAGCATCGTACCAGTCTGGACCGGGAGAATATTTTAAAATGATTGATAATACAAAAAACGAACAAGAAGCTTGGAGTTTTAATGAACAATCTATATATGAAACAATTGAAGTTCTTAGAGGTGTATTTAACAAAGAACAATTGGATGAGTTTGAACAAAAATTTTTAGTTTTTTCTAGACCAGAAAGTTCTACAGATTTAGGCGGTTCTTTAAAAAGTATAATTAAAGAATTAGTTGTTGTTGAAAACACTTGGGTTAACATGGTAACAAATAGCCCAGTTACTCCAACCAGTAAAATATTAGCCGAAGCACAACTTTTAAAATTTAATAATACTATGTTTCAGTTTTTAAATAAGAAAGTAGAATACATCCACAGAAGTACAACAAACTTAGACTTGGTAATAAATAATGAAACATTACTACAAAGATTACATCTAATCAATGACATCAATAATAATGATTCTGATGATTATAATAACATAACTGAAATATATGGTAGTTACAGTAATGGACAAGCAATCCCATTAGCTGGTGGATTCTTTCCAGCAGGTAATGTAGAACACCAAACAATGAGACTTGAAGTGGGGGAGTTTTACCCAGACAACTCAAACCAGTTTAATATGTTAATTCCAGCTGACCAGTCAAACCCCATGTATAATTTTTTCCAAACTATTAATAATATAACCCCAGATGGGATGGAATTTAACACTAATAATATTAAATTGTTTGCTCCTTTTATTAAGTTGTATGCAAGTTACGTTAGTTTAAATGGGGCCACTCCAGCTAGTACATTCTTAAATATTTTTATGAATGACGTAATTAGTTCACAACAAACCCAATCGATTTATATTAATAATCTATTAACTGAATTACAAAAAAGTATAAAACAAAACTTAGAAACTGATGATGTTACAATAGATGTTGTTACTGATGATAGACCAGAACTTAAATCAGATGAAATAAAATTAGAACTATATAATCAATTTAAAACAATAAACGATAGGTGGGTTTCTGGAACTAATTTAACCGACCAAACACTTTTTGAAAAGTTTTTATTTTTAGATAGAGCAAATCAGGACATAGGAGATGAAGCCATAATTAATATTTGGGACATACTACAATTAGATTCACCATTTACGGACACCAATTCCAAAACCCTAACACAAAGTGTCTCAAGTTATTTAAGTATTATATTAGCTAATAACTATTTTAATTTTATACCGTTACCTTCTTATATAAATTTCTTTAATGTAGAAAAAAAAGGTACAGACACACAAGCTCAAGGAAATGCTATGTTTGGGACATTTAAAACAGTAGATTTTATAGACTCAGCACCAGCTTTTCTATGTCAGTATGTTGGTAAACCTTCATCACAACTAAACGCAAAAACACCAAATAATGGGTATAATAATGACTCTTTTAATTATAACTCACCTAACTCACCTTTAATAACACAAGAGTGTGGTAATAAAGAACAATCAAATAAAGTGATGGGATTCAATGTAGACTTTGGTATACCTAACCAAAACATTTTTGAATCAATAACACTAGACCAATCACAATTTCAAAATACCTCCGAGAGTTTTAAGATACTACAAAGTATGGCAGATTCAGGTGGAGGAAATTCTACATCACCAGCATCAGTCTCTTTATTTAATGTATATGCTAGTAGGTCCTATACCGCAAGAGTAACATGTGTTGGAAATGTAACGATACAACCAACACAATACTTCCAACTAAGATACTTACCTATGTTTAATGGACCTTATTTAATTATTAATGTTGAACATGAAATTAGACCAAATAGTATAGAAACAACTTTTGAAGGTGTTAGAGTTCCAAAACCAACTCTACCAGCTATAAGTGATTTAGTACAAAGAGTTAATGTTAAGTTGTATGAAAAGGCAGAGGACAGACTAGAAAAAATACCTATAGATTTATACTATGATGGACTCAGTGCGACAGAAAGTCAGAAAAAACTAAACCCAAATCAAAATAATTATATAGCGACTGGGGTAACCTACGAAACCCCACCATTAGACCTTGACAATGTTAGGTGGAATGACGTTACTTTAAGTGCGGGTACATTTATTGTCACACCAAACGAAGACCCAGAAAAACAACATTTAGGTGTTGATATTTGTCCTACTTCGGATAATATAGATTTTGCGAATGATGAAAATGGTGGTATTGAAATTTATCCTTCAGTTTATGGTATAGTGACTAAAGTTGTTGATGGGTGTAAGCCATTACAAGAAAGTGAAAGTTGTTCTAAATATGGAAATCATGTTGAAATTAAAACCATTTTAAACACTGACCCACCAGAAGAAGGAACATCATATTATTTAACTAGATATGCATTTTTAAGAGAAGGTATAACAGTAAATGTGGACGACTCAATACAAAGAGGAGAAGTTGGTCCTGGTGGAGGAAACAAAGTAATTGGTATAATGGGTAATAGTGGATTATCTAAAAGTACTCATTTACATTTTGAAATAAAAAGAGGGGTAAAACAAGAAGGTAAAATAGTAGAACACTACTTAAATCCAGCTGAATTCTTACCTAGAACACGTCAATAATAGATAATATTGACTATTAATGAATTTACGTATATTTATAGGTATACTAAACATATTATGATAACAGAACAACTTAGACAAAAATTAGGAAATTTTTTATGTAAAAAAACAGATAATATTGTTGAAAACGGACAAACACCCGAAGGACAACAAGTTTGTGATTTAGATACTGGTATTTGTTATACTATTAGAAGTAGAGATGGTTTAATAGAAAGAGTAGAAAATAGTATTAGAGTTAATAGAAAAGTACAAGTAGAATCCCCATCCGGACAAGTAAAACAATTATTAAATGGCTAAAGAAGTAGAAAAATCTATCCTAGAAGAACTTAAAAGATTTAATCAAATCAGTCACAATAGTGATAATTTGAATGAACAAAGAATTAGTGCTATTGGTGATAATATTGGTGGTCTTAGCAATCTTGGTATGGGAAGTCATGTCGAAAGATTAGCGAAAAAATTTGGTATGGAAATGGCTGAACAAGAAGCCCCAGAATTAGAAGATGAAGAATTAGAAGTTGATACTGAAGAAGTACCGGTTGAAGATGAAGGTGGTGAAGAGGATGTGGCTGTTGAAGATGAAATGGATTTAGATACTGATATAGATACTGATATGGGTACTGAAGAAGACACTACAGAACTTGATGTTACTGATTTGGTGAGTAAACAAGATGAGGTAAATACAGAACTATCCGACCAAAAAGATATATTATCTAAAAATACACAAAGTCTAGATGATTTAATGACAAAACTTTCAGACCTAGAGAACCAACTCTCTTCAATGGAAGAGGTCGCTACTAAAATTAGTAGTCTAGAAGATAAATTAGAAGAATATAGACCAAGAACACCAGAAGAAAAATTAGGTTTAAGAAAACATGATAGTGGTCCTTATAATAAGACACTAAGTGATTTTTTTACTGACAAAGAAGAAGTATTTGATAAAACTGGTAAAAAACAATATGTTTTAACTAAAGACGATGTAGAAGACTATAGTGCTGTTGACATCCAAAAAAGTTTCGGAGACCCAGACGCGGAAGACGAAGACTAAACTTTCCCCCATATTTATTTGACATAACAATAATATATGTGTACATTTATACATATGTTTATTAATTAATAATATTTAAAAAAAAAATTTATGAGTAATAGTTTAGATGCAGTTTTAGCTCAATACGAGAAAAACAAACAAAGTGGTGGTTCCACGAAACCACAAATGACATCAGAAGAAAGAATGAAACAATATCTTTCTATTATGTTACCAAAAGGAACAAAACAAGGAGAAAAAAGAATTAGAATCGTACCAACAACAGACGGTTCATCACCATTTAAAGAAGTATTCTTCCATAATGTACAAGTACAAGGAAGATGGCAAAAACTTTATGACCCAGGAAAAAATTCAGACGGAAGACCATCTGGTGAAAGAAGTCCATTAAATGAAGTTGAAGAGGCTTTAAGATTAGCAGGAGACGCACAATCTAAAGAATTAGCACGTTCTTATCGTTCACAAAAATTCTACATTGTTAAAGTAATAGATAGAGATAACGAAGAAGATGGTGTTAAGTTTTGGAGATTTAAACATAACTGGAAAGGAGATGGACCTATTGATAAAATCATCCCTATTTGGAGAAATAAGGGAGATGTTACCGACGCTAAAGAAGGTAGAGACCTTATATTAGTTTTACAATCAGTACCTTTACCAGGAGGTAGAGGGGAATACACTACAGTTTCTGCGGTTATGTACGAAGACCCAGCTCCATTATCTACAGATGAAGCACAATCTAAAGAGTGGGTAGGGGATGAAAGAACTTGGAAAGATGTGTATTCACAAAAACCTGTTGAGTACTTGGAAGCAATTTCTAAAGGACTAGACCCGGTATGGGATTCTGAACTTAAAAAATATGTTTATGACGACCCAAACGCTACTAAAAATACTACTAATACAACAACATTAGGTAGTACCACAGACCCACAGGCAAACGACCCACAAGATGAAGATTTACCATTTTAACTAGGGGATATGGCATTGAAAAAAAGAACATTTTCAGATTTGAAAAATAAATTCTCAAAGAAAGCTAACTTTAAACCAGAAAGATTTTTTGATTTAGGGAAAGCTTTCCTTGATGCTACTGGTTTACCAGGACCAGCGATGGGACATTTACAAATGTTTTTAGGACATTCGGATACAGGTAAAACAACTGCTTTAATAAAAGCAGCGGTAGATGCACAAAAAAAAGGAATTCTACCTGTTTTAATTATTACTGAACAAAAATGGGGTTTTGAACACGCAAAACTTTTAGGTTTTGATTGTGAAGAAGTTGTGGACAAAACAACAGGAGAAATAGATTGGGACGGATTCTTCCTTTTTAATAACGATTTCCAATACATAGAAGAAATTACAGATTATATTAATACACTACTTGACGCACAAGATAAGGGTGAATTAGAATATGATTTATTATTTTTGTGGGATTCTGTTGGTTCTGTACCTTGTAAAATGACTTTTGAAGGTAAAGGTGGAAAAATGCATAATGCAGCAACTCTAGCGGATAAAATAGGTATGGGACTCAACCAAAGAATCGGTAAATCAAGAAGACAAGATTCCAAATACACTAATACATTAGTTGTCGTCAACCAACCTTGGGTGGAATTACCAGACAATCCATTTGGACAACCTAAAATTAAAGCAAAAGGTGGTGAATCTTTATGGTTAAACTCTACATTAGTATTTAGATTCGGTAATCAAAAAAATGGTGGAACAACAAATATTACTGCAGTTAAA